>BNJT01002343.1_pt1 | contig 284821 bp, 311 predicted proteins | sample 8540491 | NCBI WGS metagenome assembly BNJT01 (sample SAMD00202455, study PRJDB9452) | human saliva metagenome | host: Homo sapiens | reverse complement strand
GGCTGAGAATGGTCCAGCGGACATCACTATTTTTGATGCTAAGGCTGACCGCCTTGTGGACTCCCATTTTGCTTCCAAAGCAGCTAATTCACCATTCATTGGTGAAAGCTTAAAAGGGCAGGTTAAATATACCATCTGTAAAGGACAAATCGTCTATCAAGCTTGATAGGGAGTTGGAATATGAATTATTTTTCGAAAAACGTAGGGAGAGACAAGCAAAATCTAATAGCGGCATTTACTGTCCCGCAGCTAATCGTTCTAAAATTCAATATGAAACTAAAGAAAAAGCTGACCATGCGGTTCAATATGATAATGGAGGTTTAGTTAGAAGCTATTATTGTCGTACATGTGCGTGTTGGCATACTACTTCAAAATCTAATAACCCTCCGCTAAGTTTGAAAAACTATGGTCTGAAACTCTTTGGTTTAGATAAATCAGAATAGAAAGAGAAGTATGTATAAGACAAAGTGTTTACAAGAGAAGTTAGTATTATTTTTTTAAAGATATTTTTTTCCCTATCCTGATTTATCAATTTGCCAATTATTCTGCCTCCTTTGTTGATACGACTATGACAGGTCAATACAGCACCATGGACCTGGCTGGTGTGTCTATGGCAACCAGTATCTGGAATCCTTTCTTTACATTCCTAACAGGGATTGTATCAGCCTTGGTGCCTATCATTGGTCACCATCTTGGTCGAGGCAAAAAGGAAGAGGTTGCGTCTGATTTTTACCAGTTCATCTATTTGGCCTTGGGTCTATCTGTGATCTTACTGGGGATGGTACTTTTCTTGGCACCACCAATCTTGAATCATATTGGGACTAGAAGCTCCAGTGGCAGCAGTAGCGGTTCGTTATCTTTGGTTTTTATCTATCGGAATTATCCCCTTGTTGCTCTTTAGTGTCATTCGCTCCTTGCTGGATTCGCTGGGGTTGACCAAGCTGTCCATGTATCTCATGCTTTTGTTGCTTCCTCTCAATAGTGGATTTAATTATCTCTTGATTTTTCGGAGCCTTTGGTGTTCCAGAACTGGGAGGTGCTGGTTCTGGTTTAGGTACTTCATTTAGCTTACTGGGTCTTTGCTGGGGAATTTCTGTTCTGGTTTTATTTAAACAGGAGAAGCTCAAAGCCCTACATCTTGAGAAACGAATTCCACTTTAATATGGATAAAATTAAGGAAGGAGTTCGATTGGGTCTGCCTATTGGGGGAACTGTCTTTGCGGAAGTGGCTATCTTTTCCGTGGTTGGTTTGATTATGGCTAAGTTCTCATCCTTGATTATCGCTAGTCACCAGTCAGCTATGAACTTTTCAAGTCTTATGTACGCCTTTCCTATGAGTATCTCATCTGCTATGGCTATTGTCGTTTCCTATGAAGTGGGAGCCAAGCGATTTGATGATGCGAAAACCTATATTGTTCTAGGAAGATGGACAGCACTTATTTTTGCAGGCTTCACCTTATCTTTCCTTTACATTTTTAGGGAAAATGTGGCCAATCTTTATGGTAACGACCCAGAATTTATCGATTTGACAGCGCGTTTTTTGACTTATAGTCTTTTCTTCCAGTTAGCAGATACCTTTGCGGCACCCCTTCAGGGAATTTTGCGGGGTTATAAGGATACAGTTATTCCTTTTTACCTTGGTTTGGTTGGTTACTGGGGGGTGACACTCCCAGTAGCTATGGTATTCGACTCTCTAACAGATTTTGGAGCTTATTCTTACTGGATTGGTTTGATTATTAGTCTAATCGTGAGCGGGGCTCTCTACCGTTGGCGTCTAACTGTGATTATGAAGAGATTTGAATCTTTAGCAAAATCTAAAAGATAAAAAAGTTTGTGAAAAAATATTCTTAACAAGAAAATCCCTTATTCCTATGGGATTTTCTTTTTTAATTTGTGAAATTTTCTTTAGAAAAACTTTGACAGTACTTACCAAAAACGGTAAAATAGTAAGGTAAGAAGAAAGTTAGAAAGGCAAGAAGATGTCAACTTTAGATAAAAATCTTTTGCTAGAAATGTTCCGAAAGATGGAAGAAATCCGTCGTATGGACTTAAAAATTGCACAATTAGTAAAGAAAGGGAAAGTGCCCCGGAATGACGCACTTTTCTGTTGGAGAAGAGGCAGCTAATGTGGGTGCTATGTTGGCTCTCAATCCAGATGATTTAATTACCTCAAACCACCGTGGTCACGGACAAGCTATTGCCAAAGGAATTGACCTCAACGGAATGATGGCTGAAATCCTTGGAAAATACACTGGAACCTGTAAAGGTAAAGGTGGTTCTATGCATATCGCTGACCTTGATGCTGGTAACCTTGGTGCCAATGGTATCGTAGGTGGTGGTATGGGAATCGCTGTTGGTGCAGCCCTCAGTCAGCAAATGCAAAATACCGGAAAAATCGTTGTCTGCTTCTTTGGAGATGGTGCGACCAACGAAGGTGTTTTCCACGAAGCAGTAAATATGGCTTCTATCTGGAACCTGCCAGTCATTTTCTATTGCATTAACAACGGTTACGGTATCTCTGCGGATATCAAGAAAATGACTAATGTGGAGCATATCCATCAACGTAGTGCTGCTTATGGAATTCCTGGAATGTTCATCGAAGATGGAAACAATGTCATCGATGTTTATGAAGGATTTAAGAAAGCCGTAGACCATGTTCGTGGTGGTAAAGGTCCGGTCTTGATTGAAAGTGTCACTTATCGCTGGCTTGGTCACTCATCATCTGACCCTGGTAAATATCGTACGCGTGAAGAAGTGGAATTGTGGAAACAAAAGGATCCAATCGAAAACCTTCGCAAGTACCTCATTGAAAACACTATTGCAAGTGCCGAAGAATTGGAAGAAATCCAAGCGCAAGTCAAGGAAGCAGTAGAAGCTTCTGTTAAATTTGCGGAAGAAAGTCCATTCCCACCACTTGAATCAGCATTTGAAGATATTTACGCAGACTAAGGAGAAAGAGATAAAATGGAAACAAACAATGTCCTTCCGTGACACCATTATCCTTGCTATGTCTGAGGAAATGCGTCGCGATGAAAATGTGTTCTTAATGGGAGAAGATGTCGGTGTCTTTGGAGGAGACTTCGGAACTTCTGTTGGAATGCTTGAAGAATTTGGTCCAGAACGTGTTCGTGATTGTCCGATTTCTGAAGCTGCCATCTCTGGAGCAGCAGCAGGAGCAGCCATGACAGGACTTCGTCCAATCGTTGATATGACCTTCATGGACTTCTCGGTTATTGCCATGGACAATATCGTCAACCAAGCCGCTAAAACACGTTATATGTTTGGTGGTAAAGGTCAGGTTCCAATGACTGTTCGATGCGCAGCTGGTAATGGTGTTGGCTCTGCCGCCCAGCACTCACAGTCTCTAGAGTCCTGGTTTACTCACATCCCTGGTCTTAAGGTTGTGGCACCTGGAACACCTGCGGACATGAAAGGACTGCTCAAGTCTTCTATCCGTGATAACAACCCAGTTATTATTCTTGAGTACAAGTCAGAATTTAACCAAAAAGGGGAAGTGCCAGTTGATCCAGACTACACAATTCCACTTGGAGTTGGGGAAATCAAACGCGAAGGTACAGATGTAACAGTTGTTACTTATGGAAAAATGCTTCGCCGTGTGGTTCAAGCTGCTGAAGAATTGGCAGAAGAAGGAATTTCAGTTGAAATTGTGGACCCACGTACCCTTGTCCCTCTTGATAAGGATATCATCATCAACTCAGTTAAGAAGACTGGTAAGGTTGTTCTGGTTAACGATGCCCATAAAACAAGCGGCTATATCGGAGAGATTTCAGCAATTATTTCAGAATCAGAAGCATTTGACTATCTAGATGCACCAATCCGCCGTTGCGCAGGAGAAGATGTGCCAATGCCTTATGCGCAAAACCTAGAAAATGCAATGATTCCAACCGTTGAAAGCATCAAAGATGCCATCCGTAAAACTTATAACAAAGAATAGAGTTACATAAGATAAATTATGTAAAATGATTTGAGTTTTTAACTTTTGTAACTTGAGATATGTATTGTACCCAAGTGATTTAAAGAGTTGCGACATGAGAGAGTCGAATCGATAATATTCGACGAATGAATTAGTAAATCTACTAGGTTGACCTCTTAATAGCGGCAACCGTAGCAACTTGAGATACGTGTTGTATCCAAGTGATTTAAAGAGTTGCGACAGGAGGGAGTCGAATCGATGTTATTCGACGAACGACTTAGTAAGTCTACTAGGTTGACCGCCTGATAGCGGCAACCGTAGCAACTTGAGATACGTGTTGTATCCAAGTTGCTTGTAGAGTTGAATTAGGACGGAGGTCTGCGAAAAAAAGATAGATTTCCTTGTGTTCATCGAACACATCGTTAATCTCCTATTTTTTCATTGTCCTCTGCGTCCTTAATATCTTATATTCGAACACGGGCTAAAAGCTTGGAAAAAAGATAAATCTCCTTGGCTTCATCGAAGCCATCGTCGATTTCCTATTTTTCAGTCGCTTTTGACGCCCTTAGTATCTTATAATAGAATTGGAGAGGTCATGGCTGATGACAAGCTAAGAGCGACTCCTGCAGCTAGAAAGTTAGCGGATGATTTAGGGATCAACCTCTACGACGTTTCTGGCTCAGGTGCAAACGGTCGTGTCCACAAAGAAGACGTGGAAACTTATAAAGACACAAACGTGGTTCGCATTTCGCCACTTGCAAAACGAATTGCCCTCGAACATAATATTGCTTGGCAGGAAATCCAAGGAACGGGTCATCGTGGTAAAATCATGAAGAAGGACGTTTTGGCCTTGCTTCCTGAAAATATCGAAAACGATACCATCAAGTCTCCTGCTCAGATCGAAAAAGTGGAAGAAGTTCCTGATAACGTAACACCATACGGTGAAATTGAACGTATTCCAATGACACCAATGCGCAAGGTTATTGCCCAACGTATGGTTGAATCTTACCTAACTGCACCAACCTTCACGCTCAACTATGAAGTTGATATGACTGAAATGTTGGCACTTCGTAAGAAGGTTCTGGAGCCAATCATGGAAGCAACTGGGAAGAAGACTACTGTAACAGACCTTCTTTCACTTGCAGTTGTTAAAACTCTTATGAAACACCCTTACATCAACGCCTCATTGACAGAAGATGGCAAGACCATTATCACTCACAACTATGTCAACCTTGCCATGGCAGTTGGGATGGATAATGGATTGATGACACCAGTTGTTTACAATGCTGAAAAGATGACTCTTTCAGAGCTAGTCGTAGCCTTCAAAGACGTCATTGGTCGTACCTTGGATGGTAAATTGGCTCCAAGTGAACTGCAAAATTCAACATTTACAATCAGTAACTTGGAATGTTTGGCGTTCAGTCCTTTGGTCCTATCATTAACCAACCAAACTCAGCTATCCTTGGTGTGAGTTCGACAATTGAGAAGCCAGTTGTCGTCAATGGTGAAATTGTGATTCGCCCTATCATGAGCCTAGGATTAACCATTGACCACCGTGTCGTAGATGGTATGGCTGGAGCTAAGTTTATGAAAGATTTGAAAGAATTGATTGAAAATCCAATCTCAATGTTGATTTAAGAATAAGAGTATTCATTTTTAAGATATAGATAAAGGAAGGAAGACATGGCCTTAGAAGTAATTATGCCAAAAGCCGGCGTGGATATGACAGAAGGACAAATCGTCCAATGGAATAAAAAAGTCGGAGAATTTGTAAAAGAAGGAGAAATCCTTTTGGAAATTATGACTGACAAAGTCAGTATGGAATTGGAAGCCGAAGAAGACGGTTACTTGATCGCTATCCTAAAAGGAGATGGCGAAACTGTCCCTGTAACGGAAGTTATTGGTTATCTTGGTGAAGAAGGGGAAAACATCCCAACAGCTGGAGCAGTAGCGCCAGAAGCTAGTCCAGCACCTACAGCAAGTGCTTCAAATGATGATGGTAAAAGCGATGATGCCTTTGATATTGTTGTGATTGGTGGAGGTCCTGCTGGTTATGTTGCAGCCATTAAAGCTGCCCAACTCGGCGGTAAGGTTGCCCTTGTTGAGAAATCTGAACTTGGTGGAACCTGCTTGAATCGTGGATGTATCCCAACCAAGACCTATCTTCACAACGCTGAAATTATCGAAAACATCGGTCATGCTGCAAACCGTGGTATCGTAATCGAAAATCCAAACTTCACTGTAGATATGGACAAACTCCTTGAAACCAAGTCTAAGGTTGTTAATACCTTGGTTGGTGGAGTTACTGGTCTTCTTCGTAGCTACGGAGTTACTGTTCATAAAGGAATTGGTACGATCACTAAGGACAAGAATGTCTTGGTAAATGGTTCTGAATTTCTTGAAACCAAGAAAATCATCCTTGCTGGTGGTTCAAAAGTCAGCAAGATTAACGTCCCTGGTATGGAATCTCCACTTGTCATGACTAGTGATGACATTCTTGAAATGAATGAAGTGCCAGAAAGCCTTGTTATCATCGGTGGAGGAGTTGTCGGTATCGAACTTGGTCAGGCCTTCATGACATTTGGTTCAAAAGTGACTGTTATCGAAATGATGGACCGTATCGTGCCAGCTATGGATGCAGAAGTTTCTAAGAATCTTCGCTTGATCCTTGAGCGTAAAGGAATGACCATCTTGACTGGTACTAAACTGCAAGAAATCATTGAGGAAAATGGTCAACTTCGTATCAAGGTTGAAGGAAAAGACGATATCATCGCAAGCAAAGCTCTTCTTTCAATCGGTCGTGTGCCAGACCTTGAAGGTATTGGCGATGTTGAGTTTGAATTGGATCGTGGTCGCATCAAGGTCAACGAATACATGGAAACTTCTGTTCCAGGTATTTACGCACCAGGTGACATCAACGGTACTAAGATGTTAGCGCACGCAGCCTTCCGTATGGGGGAAGTTGCTGCTGAAAATGCTCTCAAAGGAAATCATGCTGTTGCCAAATTGAATTTGACTCCTGCAGCTATCTATACTCTTCCTGAAGTAGCAGCAGTAGGTTTGACAGAAGAACAAGCCCGTGAGAAATACGATGTTGCCATCGGTAAATTCAACTTTGCCGCAAACGGTCGTGCCATTGCTTCTGATGCTGCTCAAGGTTTCGTTAAAGTTATTGCAGATAAGAAATACGGAGAAATTCTTGGTGTTCATATTATCGGTCCTGCAGCTGCAGAATTGATCAATGAGGCGTCAAGCATCATCGAAATGGAAATTACTGTTGAAGAAATGCTGAAGACCATCCACGGACACCCAACCTACTCTGAAGTGATGTACGAAGCATTTGCGGATGTTTTAGGAATGGCCATCCATTCACCTAAGAAAAAATAAAACGAAGATAGATTAGACTGGAAAGGTGTTTTCCAGTCTCTATCGTATAAAGGAATATCATGAAATATATTATCAATCATTCAAACGACACTGCCTTTAATATTGCCTTGGAAGAATATGCCTTTAAACACCTTTTGGATGAGGATCAAATCTTCCTGCTTTGGATTAACAAACCATCTATCATTGTCGGACGTCACCAGAACACTATCGAAGAAATCAACCGTGATTATGTTCGCGAAAATGGCATTGAAGTAGTCCGCCGTATCAGTGGTGGTGGAGCTGTTTACCACGATTTAAATAACCTAAACTACACAATCATCTCCAAAGAAGATGAAAATAAAGCTTTTGACTTCAAGAGTTTTTCAACTCCAGTTATCAATACTTTGGCTCAACTTGGTGTTAAAGCTGAGTTCACAGGCCGTAATGACCTTGAGATTGATGGAAAGAAATTCTGTGGCAATGCCCAAGCCTATATCAATGGCCGTATCATGCACCACGGTTGCTTACTCTTTAACGTTGATTTGTCAGTCCTTGCTAACGCCCTCAAGGTTTCAAAGGACAAATTTGAGTCAAAAGGTGTGAAATCGGTTCGTGCCCGTGTAACTAATATTGTCAATGAATGCCAGAAAAAAATCACAGTTGAAGAATTCCGTGATTTGCTATTGGAATACATGAAAAAAAGAGTACCCAGAGATGACTGAATACGTTTTTTTCTGAGGAAGAATTGGCTGAAATCAATCGAATCAAGGATACTAAGTTTGGAACTTGGGACTGGAACTACGGTAAATCACCTGAATTTAACGTCCGTCGTGGAAGCAAATTCACTAGTGGTAAGGTGGAAGTCTTTGCTAATGTCGTCGAATCAAAAATCCAAGACATCAAGATTTATGGTGACTTCTTTTGGTATTGAAGACGTTGCTGCAGTAGAAGATGTCCTTCGTGAAGTGAAATACGAACGCGAAGATGTCCTTAAGGTTCTTGAAACTATTGATATTACACGTTACTTCGCTGGTATTAGTCGTGAAGAAATCGCTGAAGCGGTAGTAGGATAAGTCAAAAAGAAGTTGGTTAGTTGGCCAACTTCTTTTTTAAAATTATATGTTACATAATTTATTTTACGTAATTTACAAACTATCTAGAGCATTCTTTTGTTCATCGTTGACGATATGGGTATAGAGGTCAGTGACTTGTGTACTGGCATGCCCTAGCTGGTGACTGACCAAAACTTGCGATTTAGTGGCATCATAGAGTCTAGTTGCTAGGGTATGTCGTAGTTTATGGGGTGTTACACGGACTTTAAAATCCTCAGAGTACTTAGCAACCATTTTCTCAACGCTGGAAGCATCGATACGATTAGGAACACCTCTGTAGAGTGTCAAAAAAAGGGCTATATCTGTTTTTTCTGTTTTATAGCGTTGATTACGAATGGCTAGATAATTCTCTAGATAAGGTTTTGCAAAGGCAGCAACATTGACCGAGTCACGTTTGCCACCTTTTCGAGTGACATCGATAACCATCATTTTGAGATTGAGATCCCTTATATCCAGATTAACAGCTTCAGATAAGCGGACGCCAGACGCCAAGAGAAGGGCAATGATGGCCAAATCACGTTCTTTATTTTTATTAAATGATGAAAGAGCTCGATTAGAGAGCTGTTGTGGGTACTCTTGGTCAATATAAGTTAGAAAACCTTCTGTTTCATCACCTAAAAAGAGTTTTTGCTTGATGTTTTCAGCTCTTGCAGCAAGTGTTTCTTTCTTTTTCTTTGTTGAAACTTTCTTCATTACATTACGATAAAAATAAGGTTCCCCCTGATCGTTTTCAACCTCCTCGGTCAGATACTTGTAAAGACTAGAAAGTGCCGACAAGGTCCGATTGATAGTTGTCTGTGAAACACCTTGCTTGGTTGTATTAGCATTCAGCAAAGGACGTTCACGTAGGTAAAGAATAAAAGATTCCATGTCTTTCTTTGACATATTTTCCAAGACAGATAAAGGAATATCAGATATTTTATCGGCATTTGAGATACCAGACTCTAAAACCCAGCTGAAAAATCGATCATATTCCTTGAGGTATTCGTACAAGGTTGTAAAACTGTAAGGAACAGCAAGCTTAGATTGGTAGTATTCCAGAACATACCAGGGCATGATTTGTTTTAGTTTGTCGATTCGTTCCAGTAAAATCTCACGTTTCATGTATTTTCTCCATAAATAAGTCTACTAGTAGTATAGCATAGACTTATATATTTTTCAAAGAAAAATTATAGTTTTTCGGAAAGATGTTATAGGAGTTTTTTTTAATAGAATAACTAAAAATAACCAAAAAAATGATTTCATAACATGTTATAACTAAAAAAATTTTTTTCGACAAAAAAATTGTCTATAATGTACTTTATTCCTGAGAAACTAACACAAAGACTTGGTTCTTATGAAAAAAAGAACCAAGTCTTTGTGTTAATATGAATCTACTAGAAATTTTTCAAAGTCATTCTTATAATTCAATTTCTCTAAAAAATTTCAATTGCCATTTTTGTGTTGATTGAGCCGTTGTATTTAAATTTGTGCACCAAGGTGGATAAAATCTCATAGACATTTTCCCATTGTTGTCTTTTGTTGATAGAATTTTTCTACTGATAGCCTCTTCATTTGAAATAATAAAAAGGCCGCTCTTATCATTATCGATAACAACAATAACGAGTTCATCTCCCAAATCTTCATTTGTATAAGGAATGTTCTTGTTATTTTGGTCTTTTTTCCAAAATGCTGTAAAATATCCTTCTTTTTTCGGTGTTCTTTTTGCCAAGCGGCATCTTTTATATTCTTTATCTTCATCTTCCTTTATATTGATGAGGATGCCTTCGTATTTTTCATTACACTTTTCTTTAATGAATTCAAAATCACCATAAAATTTATGTAGAACATCAAGTATTCTCATTATGATGTATGTCCTCCCTTATCAAAATCAACAAAATATTCTTGATATATTTATTACATAATAAAAGTTATGTAATAATATTTTTGATCTACAATAACAAATCTTTGACTTTCCCAATTTCACTTTTTGGAATAACTAGGTGAATCATATCACCGAGGTACATTCTAGTTGAGCCGTTAACTGTTTGGCTCTTGCCATTATGGACTTGAGTGGTGATGAGGATATTGTGTGGTAAGTTGAGTTCATGTACTTGTTTTCCTGCTATTTTATCTGAAACTGGGATTTCAATAAGTGTGACTTCTCCTTCATCTGACGCTTCTTCTGGCAACATTTTTTCTAGCATAGCCTCATAGACTGGCGCACCCTTGAGCAGATCCATAATGATGTAGGCAACTAGGGTTACTAAGCCAAGTGGCATGAGATTACGAATATCTCCTACCATCTCGGTTACTAGAATCATAGCGGTTAAGGGAGCTTTAGAAATCGCTCCAAAGTAGCCACTCATTCCCAGAATGACAAATATAGGAAACTGTTCCTGACTAACAAGTCCAATATTAACACAAATAACACCAACTAGAGCACCAAGTAAGGAACCAAGGGCTAAAATTGGTAGGAAAATTCCACCTGGAAGCCCACTTCCATAACTAATCATACTCCAAACAAAACGAATCAAAAAGTAAGCTAATAGAACTTGGAAACTAAAATCTTGCTCAGTTAAGGAAAGAACCAGTTGATTTCCACCACCAAGGATTTGTGGTAAGAAGATTCCGACTGGTATGATGAGAATAAAGGCGAGAATTGGGTAATAAGCTCTATCCAAATGGATTTTTTGACCAAGCCAATCATACACTCGACCAACATTGAGTACAGCTTTCTCATAGAGAAAACCGGAAAGTCCAAGAAAAATTCCCATAAGGAGGTAAATCCAATACTGATCAAGTGTCATGAGAGGGATGTTATCTGGCATATCTAGTACGGGAGTTAAGCCAAATATGAGTAGGGAAACAAAGTTTGCTACGAGACTGGCTGCTAGAGTAGATACCCAGAAAAAAATCGAGAAAAAGTGATGATAGACTTCTTCTACGACAAAGAGGGCCCTGCAATCGGTGCATTAAAAGGCTGCAGCTAGTCCTGCAGCTGCACCACTAGCAATCAAGGAACGTTCCTCAACTGGACTGGATTTGAGCCACTTGCAATACCTTTACCACCAACCGCTCCAAGTTGAATACTGGGTCCCTCACGCCCCTAGCATAAGGCCACTAGCAATAGCTAGAATTCCTAGCACATATTTTTTTCCAAAGAACGCCCCCACCAGTTGAGAGTCATGAGACCTTTCAGTTCGGCTTCAACTTGAGAATTCCTGAACCTTTGATGTCTTTTTCTGACTGAGTTAATTTCGCACTGAGCCAACAAACTATTAAATAAAAATAGACCAATGATAAAAGGTTGCGCACTAGGTGCGCTTGATCTTGATAAAGTCCTTGTATCAGGTGGAAGCCTTTTTTTCAATTAAGAAACGAAAGGATCCAACGATTATCCCAACGACAAGACCGACAATGATTCCTCGTCCAACTTGGGATAAGATGGTACTCGAGGCAAAGGCAAATTCTTTCTTGGAACTGAGTGTTTCTGACTGTTCCTCCATAATCATTCCTTCTAACTTATCTTTCTTTTTCTCCTGAAACCAGTGATTTAACGGGTTCAAAGCTGGTTCGGTGAATTGGGGTAACTCCTAGTTTTGTGAGGCCTTCTAGGGTGTTTAGCAGTTCCATATCCTGCATTAGCAGTAAAAATCATAGCCAGGAAACTGCTGATCGTATTCCTTCATCAATTCATCACGTGTCACCTTGGCTACTATGGAAGCTGCTGCAATTGAGAGGATGCTATCACCTTTGATGATGGAGGTTTGTGAAGTGGTAACTCCAGTTTCATAGCATCTATCAAAAGGTGTTCTGGTTGAGGAGTGAGCTGGGAGATTGCTTCCTGCATGGCCAGTTTGGTCGCTTCATAGATATTGACTTGATCGATGACTTGATTATCCATGATACCAATTCCGATTGACAGGGGCTTGGTTTTTGAACGACTTGGAAAAATCTCCAGATGCTTCTTTTTTTAGGGAATTTTCTTGCTGTCATTTAGGGCCTTTAATCTTACAATTTTTTTAGGTAAAATAACAGCTGCAGCGACTACAGGTCCAGCCAGAGGACCACGACCAACCTCATCAACACCTGCTATCAAGGTCAATCCTTGCTTGTAAAGTTCTTTTTCATAGGAAAGCATGGATTCCAAGCGCAAATTTTTCATCTAATTCAGCTTGAATGGCTTTTTTTACGCTTGCTGATTTCCTTTTTGAACTCCAGAGCGATTATCCTTTTCAAGCTCTAAAAAAATATGGTTATCTGAGATCCTTAACCGTAGCAAGGAGTTCTTTGATTTCTTTAATCGTCGCCATCGAGGGTCTTCCAATGTATCTAAGGTATAGTTACCGAGTTTGCCGTCGCGGACTTCCTTCACGAAGAGACTGTAAAAGCGGTCGTAGTCGTCTCGGAAACCGAGGGCACGGGTCATGTCCATAATAATAACAGGCGCATCTTCTTCAATTTTCATTTGTTTGAAGCGTTCGGCCAACTTTTTTGGATAATGTTCTTTGAAATAATTGAGGCCGAAAATAGTTACCTCATCCATAGGAAGCAACTGGTCTTTAATAGCTCCTGTTAGTGCCAACTTAAGGGCAACTGACTCATCCTCAAACTTAGGCCAGAGAATCCCTGGTGTATCCAAGATTTCCAGGTCTTTATTGGTTTTAAGCCATTGTTGTCCCTTGGTAACACCTGGTTTATTGCCGACAACGGCAATTTTCTTACCAGCTAAACGGTTCATAAGAGTTGATTTACCAGCATTTGGAATCCCGATAATCATGGTACGTAAGGTTTCAATCTTGATACCACGTTCTTTCTGACGAGCAATCTTATCAGCCATGAGCTTCTTGGCAGCATCAGTTTACAACTTTTTACAGTTACTTGCTCTTTGGGTTGATAGCTAGCGTCTGGATTCCTTGTGATTCAAAATACTGACGCCATTCCTTGGTCATTACTGGGTCAGCTAAGTCTGCCTTGTTTAAAATCAAGAGTTTTGGTTTGTCACCAACAATCTTGGTCAACATAGGATTTTGACTAGATAGAGGTAAGCGTGCATCCACCAAAATCGTCACAAAATCAACAAATTTTAAATTTTCCTGTACCTGTCGACGTGCTTTAGACATGTGACCAGGAAACCATTGAATAGTTGCCATAATATATCTCCTTCGGATTGAAAAATTTTAAAAACGTTTTCTTTCTTATCCTCTATTCTATCATAAATTATCCTTTTTTTGCATGGTCTTTTTGGCTATGAGAAATCTATTAAGCATAATTTTTATTTATGTCTTTTTACAAAACAGTAAACTTTTTATAAAGGATATTAGATTTCAAAAAAACTGTAAGCCTCCAACAAAGAGGGTTTTCACCGCACTCAATATCAAAAAAATAAAAAAATATAGAGCCAGACTGATTCTGAAGCCACACTGTATTATTCTAACTTCAATCTTTTGTATTACTAAGGTGTAATACTTTTTACGAGGTTCTTATGTCCTCTTCTTGTTTCAATTGACTATAAAACAAAACCACACAATGTTTCTTTCAGCTTCATTGAGTATAAAACTGAAATCACTGTGTGGTTTTATTTTAAAGCTAGTTTTTGTCTAGCATCATATTAAATAGCTATTTGTTATATTCATTTAAACAAAGGATCAAAGAAACCATCTGTATTTTTAAGAAGGGCTTTGAATACTTTGGATTTCAAATTCTCAGTATTTGAGTAGTTTCCAGCTTTCTTGAGGTCTTCTGTGACAGCTTTGTCGAATAAGGCTTTCAATTCGTTATAATTGTGAATGGTTTGTCCATCAATTGTAATCTCTGTGAATCCTTTTTCAGCTCTGGCTTTAACATCATGATACCAATGTTTCTTCCAATCTTCAAGGTTTAAGAATTGGTTGTTTGAAACTTTTTTGATAATGAAATCATCACCCAATCTACCTTGGTTTTGTTTATCCGCTTCACCTTGGTATTTGCTAGATACATATCCGATAAATCCATTTGCATAGCCAAAGTAACCCCACATACGGAAGGCATTATGCTTGAATGATAATGAACCTGGAGCACCTTTGCTTGTATTACCACCATAAATACCAGCCATCATTTGAACATTAACATATGCTGAGTTAGGCGTGAAGTCCTCTGGTCGGAACACACCATTACCCGGATTATTATGTTTGGTCATAAAGTTATTATCAACCAAATCATCAATACTTGCCAATGGCTTAGTTTTCTCTCCTTCATTTAGGTCACGAACTTTGTCCCATTGGTGTGGAGCAGTTAATTTATTTAAACCATCAACATATCTATCAATCTTGTCAATTTTCTTGAACCACTTGCTATTATCACCATTTAATTTTGGAATTACAGCATCTGCTTCAACATAATCCAACATCATTAACGCTTCATTGTAGTTCTTCATGTAGCGATCAATATCTTCACGAGTTTGAAGCTTATCAGGGTTATAATTGTACCATTGATTACCATCATTTTCACGATGATAAGCCATATTCAAACCTAAAGCGCCATATTCACCGTTTCCTGTCGATTTATCAGGTGTCTGTAACATACCTTGCGCATAGGCTTCGACGTCTGTACCTTGACGGTGTCTATGACCACCGAAGTAAAGCATTCTATCATTAACGTGTGTTGTTTCGTGAGTAAAGGCTGAAATACCAAACGGACTAATCATATTTGTTCCCATGAAATAAACTTGGTCATTATTATTAGGATCTGGGAAAATAGATGCCATAGCTCCCATATTCCAGTTGGTATTATGGAATTTCCAAGTTGGTCCATATAATTCACGAATAGGTGCAATTGGTTTATTGTTCTTATCATAACCCATACGATTTATACCTTCAACGTTATGATAGTTTTGGTTATCCCAAACAGGTGTCGGTACCATATTTTGACTCTTAAGAAGTCTATCACGAACATTAGGTAGAGCTAATCTTGACCAGAAATCAAGGTAAGCTTGTTGACCTTTCGCAACATTATCAATCTCTTTCTTAAATTCGTTTCGAGATTCTTCTGTTAACTTACCATATTTCTCAAATGAACTATAAGCCATTGTATTATAGGTTGAAATTAAGAACATATGAGCTTTCTTAAGAGTTAATAGAGGTAGGATCATACGATTATGAACACCATTGTTCAAACCATCAAATGCACGATGTCGTTTGTTAACAAAATCTGGGTTCGTTGTTTTAGGCTCCACAACGTATACATTCTTAGCCGCATGGATAAACCAATCATTTAAATCAGTATCGTTAGTAAAGAGACGCATGTTGTAATCTAAGAAGCCATGTAATTCAGCTTACCAATAGTTCCACCAATCATATCACGATAAGCATCCAAAGTTCTGTCGCCCTTGATATTTCGCTCACTTGATCCAATTCGAATCAAGAAATCAAGAAGGTCAACTGACTTACCATAGAAGTCAGGCTTAAACATCATCAAGTTCTTGATAGTCATATCCCCATACTTGATATCATAGTAACGATTAAGGTAAGTAAGAGCCATCACGATTTTAGCTTTATTTTCATCCACCTTCTTAACAAGTGCTTTCATAGCCGCTTCGTCACTATTTAATTGATGGTCAGCATTTTCAATCAAAGATTTGACCAATTTATCAAGATTAGCTTTCGTTTCAGCAAAACTTTCTTCGAGATAAAGGTCTCGGATATAACCGTTTTTACGTTCCTCTGTATTTTCTTCAGCTCTATCCCGATTACCCATCAAGGCACGTACTTCAGGAGAAATTAATTCAACAGTCGCTAACCTACCTTTAATGTCTTGAATCAATTGATTACGATTTTTATCAACCATGTTTGGTGTATAAACAATGTCACCCAATCCATCGATACTATACTCACGAACTTGCGCTACTTTAGACTCTTTTTGATGAACAGCTTTGATTTCTTTCGTCTTATCTGCATAGTGAATCATCACATGATCAATATCTGATAAATCCGTTACAAATTGTCCGTCTTTCATTCCTGTAACTGATAACACTTCTTTTGTCAACAAGTTTGAACCTTCAGTTAGTTTATTACCTTGGTTAACAATCCACTCTTTGTTGTAGAACGGTTGAAGCTTTTCAATGTTACGATATGCTAAATCACGTTCCACTTTATAATCTTGAGTTGTTTTGTATTCCTCTGATTTTGGTGTTGTACGATTGAGCGTGTCTTCAGGAAGAGTATTTATTTTAAATCCACTAGCCGTGATATTGTACCCTTCAATTTCTTATTAGCTTCTTCTAAACTAATTTCTTTAACACGTTTAGAACGTTGATATGAAGAGGCTCCTGTACTCATATCACGAACAACGAAATCATTTTCAAGTCTATTACCTGAGAAGTAACCGCCTTCTTCATCAATATTTCTTGACCCATAGAAGATTTCGCCTTTAGAAACTTTCACCATTGATACGTTATCTTCAATTTGTCCTAATACCCAGTTAGAACTGATAAATCCACCAACATCAACTGGATTATCAATGTCAATTGTACCTTTAGCAACTGAATGACGAACAGAACCCTCTTTTCCTACAGTGAAATTATCCATACCATTATCAGATTTCGCAACAAGTCCAGCAGCTCTAGCTCGTTTACCTGTGATTGTTACATCAGCATATGCTCTATCTAAGTTACCTTTCCAAATTTCACCAGCAATACCAGCTAAATTCCCATCACGATCACCAACAGCCTGCAATTTACCGATAAATGCCACATTTCTTAACAGGCCACCACGATCAATCTTATTAACAATACCAGCAATACTATTGTTTCCAAGAATGCTACCAGTAACCTTGATATTCTCAACTGTCGCATTTTTAACAGTCTTAGCAAGTGCTGAAATATCATTAATCCAAGGCATATTGATATTAACGTTTGCTAAGTTAATATTTTTAACTGAACCGCCTTCGATACCACCGAATAATTGACGTTTCATGTTATGAATTGAATACTGGTTTCCTTCTACACTGGTCAATGTACCTCTAAATGTCCCAGGTACATATTCTTTATTAGGCGTTGGTACATTTTCTGCATTCAAATCTGCTCCGATTTTAAATGTACCATTTTTATCAGCATTCATAGCATCCACTAAATCTTTAAAATTATAGTAAACATTATCAACCTTAGGACGAGGTTTTTCAATGTAATGAATGTATTCATTTCTGGTTTTAGATGAGTCAACATGTTGAATCAAATCTTGAGCAGTTGCTGTAATTTTATAAAGTTCTTTTTCTTTTTCAGTCACCAACTCAATCTTATCAACTGCTAAACGTGTTATTTTATTATCACGACTAGTGATTTTTAAGTACATTTTCTTCACATCTTCATCTGAAGGTTTTTCAGTCATGAAATCACTAGGTGTTTCAGTACCATCGTCATTTACCTTCACTAAATTAGTAGATGCGATATTTTTAATTTCAACTTTTTTCAACTCTAAACGTAAAGGTTTTTCATCCAATTTAGACGTTTCATCACCTTCACCACGGTTGTAAGTCATTGTTGTTTCAATTTTATAATCTTTAAATAAATCCAAACCTTGAATAGCATCTGTCAATTTTTCTTTAGATAAATCAACTCGCTTAACAACAGTATTCCCATCCTTAATCTCAGCTATAATGCTCTTGATTTCAGCATTACCTGTATTTTCAAGAGTGTAATCCAATTTAGCTGAACGATCCATCGCATCTTCTGTTACCTTATCCAAAGTCAAAGTTGGTGCAACTTTTGTAGTATATTCAGGTAACACTTGTTGAACTTCAGGTTCTCCCTTTTCAGTGACTACGGCTTCTGATAAGGCTGGTTGAACCTCAGGTTCCCCTTTTTCAGTTACAACTGCTTCGGGTAAGGCTGGTTGAACTTCGGGTTCTCCTTTTTCAGTGACTACAGCTGCTGGTAATTCTGGCTGAACCTCGGGTTCTCCTTTTTCAGTGACTACAGCTGCTGGTAATTCTGCTTGAACTTCGGGTTCTCCTTTGTCGGTCACGACTGCTTCTGGTAATTCTTGTTGAACTGCAGGTTCGCCTTTTTCAGTTACAACTGCTTCTGGTAATTCTTGTTGAACTGCAGGTTCCCCCTTTTCAGTTACAACTGCTTCTGATAAGGCTGGTTGAACTGCTGGCTCCCCCTTTTCAGTGACTACAGCTTCTGGTAACACTGGTTGAACTGCTGGTTTACCCTTTTCTGAGACTACGGCTACTGGCAATTCTGCTTGAATCTCAGGTTCCCCTTTTTCAGTTACAACAGCTTCTGGTAAGGCTGGTTGAACCTCAGGTTCCCCTTTGTCGGTCACGACAGCTTCTGGTAAGGCTGGTTGAACCTCAGGTTCGCCTTTCTCTGCTATAACTTTGGGTTGCTCAACTGGCGAAACAGTTGAGGTCGGAGAAACCGACGAAACAGTTCTATCATCAAGCTCCAAGTAACCAACATATCTATAACCAGAAATTTGCAACACACCATCACGTCCAGACTCATGGATGTTAGCATTCAAATTAAGTGCTGAAGCAGTTGATAGTGCAACTAAACCTGTCGCCCCTACAATCAAAAATGTAGCTATTTTTTTATTTCTCTTATCTTTTGTAATAACTACAACAAGACTACCGATGGTCAATAAACCCAATACAGTCATAATAGATTGTGATTGACCAGTATTTGGTAGTGCGTCTTTCTCATAAACCAAAGCATATGATTCTTTTGATTCGTCAGGTCTACCTTGTTTGAGTTGATCACGTTCAGTTTGTGTCAAATTACTATAATCCAAGTAATGATAAGTCGATGCACCAACAACTGACGGTGCAAATAAAAGACTCCCCAAGAATACCGAACCAACAATACCCTTTATTTTCCGAATGGAAAATCTATCTTTTTTTAATAATGACAATTGTAATCCTCTACCTTTACTTTTTATTTCCTAATAGCAAACACTATTTTTTATTCTCAAAAATTGAACTTCTAAAATCATTCGTTTGATCGAGATAAGCTTAAAGATTGCCTGTTTAAGTTTATGAACTCTACTTCTTTCTGGATATATATTCACAAGATAATCCTCAGCATCTTCATTGACAGCAGTAGTTATCATTCTTTGAAGATCTTCTATATTTTTTATTGTCACTCTATCTTTTCTGAACCAACTTCCATTTGGGTTAATGAAGCTAATGCTCATTAATTTATTAAATTTAGCTTTTCGCTCATTATACATTGCTTTTTTGAAATCAATCCATGATTTATATTCATTATTAAACACTTTCTTAAGTACTAAATCATCAGTTACATTACCGATTTTTTTACCATATGATGTAATAACATCACCATTGGCTTTTGCTTCTTCCGCGAATTGATTAGAAATATATGGTACCATTCCATCTTTAAATCCTTTTGCAGCTAACAATTCAAACGCCATACGACGACCCATTAAATCACCAGGAGTTCCTTTATCATTACTTAGAGCAGAATATATTGGTGAAAATAGTTTAATTGTATAATAGCCATTTCGTTTAAAGGTATTATCATTGTCATTTTCATATCCTCTTCTTGTAATAACATCATTTTCAATTAGACTATTAAATGTCGTTAATTTGCTAAGTTCACTATCATTTAAGTAACGAATAACATTAGTTGCATATACTTTACTTCCGTCTGGATCCAGTTCAAATTTATTTTCTATTTTTCTCAACAAGTCATTTTTCTTAGAAATATCCAAGTTAACAACTGCATTACCTTCTAGATATTCTAGCATATAAATTACATCAAACAGATTATGCATATATTTTTGTAAATCTGCAGCATTTTCAAATCGTTTTGTAGGATCTTTCACCTGAAGTCTAGTTGGATTTTCTGCTTCTTCATACTTCAATATAGAGTTAATCGTAATAGTAGGATCATCAGGATGATCAGGAGCTTGTAACAATCCTTTAGCATAAAACTCTGGTCCAAGTCCATTTCGTCTTCCATAGCCTCCAAGATAAATTTCTCGATCTGAGTTGTGCGTCATTTCATGTGTATAAGTTACCGCACCATCTTTATCAAGCATACGATATGCCATATAGTAGAATGCATCACCTGTAGCGTAGGCTCCATTAGAATTATGAACAACATTATTTCCTGCTGGACCGAAGAAATGTTTTATCGCTGGATGATTAGTTTCAAAATCAGCTTGGTATGTATCCTTATCTTCTCTTTCATCTGTACCAAATCTAAATGCATCATAGACTAGAACACTTCTATATAATTTTTCTTTATTTTTATCATCTAGTATTCTATACCAATAATCATAGTGATCTCTGAATCTAGCAGCCGCTTCTCTAGCTTTTGTCTCAACATAGTTATTTAAATTTGTTCCTGCTGGATGTTCTTTACTTCTATATCTATCATAAGCACCGAAACCTATAGTCGAAATATTAGCTATAATGAACACCGATTTTTCAGGTAATGTTAATAGCGGCAAGACCATACTTGGGTATTTCCAAGATGGGCTAGTTAATCTATCATATACTCCTATAGATTGCGGAGTACCTGCTTTTGATTGCTTATCACTTACCTCTTTAATAGTAGATTTTTCTTCTACTATATAGGCTTTAGTTTGTTCTTTAAACCACTCGTTATTGGTTTTATCTGGCACGAATGCTTGTCTATATTTTTCTAATGCATCAAATAAATTATTAGTTTTATAATTTTTCGCTAATAAAACATTATAAGTTATAACATTATTTTTCGCTAGTAAATTATTATATCCAGATTTACCTAGTTCGATAACATTATCTAATGCTGAACTATTTGATTTACCGAAGAAATCCAAGTGGTATATAACTAAATCTTTCGCTTTTGTATCACCATATTTGAAGTCGTACCAACGCTCTAAGTATGTTAATCCTAGAAGTAAAAGCTTCCTTATTATTTTTTTAATTTTTTTCGATTACATAATTATCTATTATCTTATTGTTATTTTTCAGCTATTGCAAGCATCTGCAGTAAGTAGTTTCGTTAAACTATCTCTCAAGTTATTTTTTGTAGTATTGAATTGTTCTTCTAAATATAGTTCTGTTAAACTAACATCATTTGAAACATCTAATACTTTTCTAATTTCCTTTGATTTATATTCTACACTATTTAATGCTGGTAATACTTTTTCCAAAATATTATCATAATTGCGAAGTAATGTATTCGGTGTATAAATTAAATTTGTATCGCCTATTCTATACTCTGCTACATTTGAAAAATCACTTTGATAATTTACATTAAGTTTCTCTGATGTATTGTCCGCGTAATATAGTAATAGTTTATTTATACTTGATTTGTTTTTATTAATATCACTAATTACTTCATTATCTTTCATAGGAACTACTGACAATAATTCTTTATTATAAAGATTACTACTTGCTTCTACTAAATTCCCGTACTTAACTATTGTTTCTCTATTATAGAACGGTAATAGTTTTTCTATATTTTTATATACTTTTTCTTTTGATGAAACGGCATTTTCAAGATTTCTATAGTCAGTTACATATCTAGAAGAGAAATTAAAGTCTTCTGTTTTAATAGTATTTTTAGATACAAAAGAAGCTTTTTTCTCTCTAATTTGTGCGTCTTCTAATACTTCTCCTCTTTGAACATCAGAATCCTTAGTTAAGATTTCATCATCTTCTGCTACTACGTTCACAACTTTATTATTTTTGTTGCTATATACATGTTTTGCTTTCATATTATCAAAATGTTTACCAGCTATAGCATTACCATTCGTTACATTAACGTCGCTTAGCACATTTGATAGTTGACCAGATTTTTCTAATTCACCAACTGGATCCCAAAGATTACCAACTACTCCACCAACGTTTGCAAAACGTTGAACATTATTAAGATTTCCTTCAGCATAACTATTACTAATTAGTGCACTATCTTCTACTGCACCAACTATTCCACCAATAGACTGATCACCTTGCGTTGCATTCGTCGCCATATCGATAGATGCAATCGACTTGTCTATTAATGCTCCCGAACCAGAAAGTTTACCTACTAAACCTCCGATTTGATAACTAGCAACTGTTTTATATGTATTAGTTATTCTGCCTGTATAGCTACTGTTAGAAATAGTAGAATTATTAACTTGTGATACTAATCCTCCTATTCCATGTTCACCAGCTATCGCTCCATCAACATGAACATTACTAATTGCAGTTCTATTTTTCGCTTCTTTCGCTAATGTTGCAGCATCTTCTTTTGATGAAATATTGGCATCTTTTATTGAAAGATCTTTTACTGTAGCGCTATTTAGCACATTAAACAGTGGTTTTTTCAGGTTATATATAGCGTAATATTTATTGTTATTTTGCCCTATTAATGTTCCATGAAATTCATTTTTCACATAACTTTCTTGACCATCTGGAAGTTCAAGTTCACGAGCATCCATAGTTGCACCTAAACGGAATGTGCCATTAGGAGTGTTATTCATTGCATCTACTAAATTTTTAAATGATGTATAGACACCAGTTTCACTTTGCTGAGTTTTTGGTAAATAGTAAGTATAATTTTCTAATACATTATTATTTTCATGATGTATCAGATTATTTGCACTTGCTACTATTTTATAAACAGCTCTATTATCTTTATTATCATTAGTAATGCTTGTAACTGGTAGCATCACATCTTTAAAGTTCTCTGATTTTACTTTCATGAAGTAATTTTGTGGGTCATTTGGTACAGAATCTAATGAAGTTACATGACGATACTTATCACCTTCTTTTGAATATAGTTCTACAGAAGATATATTTCTAAGCTCTAATTTCTTATTAACGTCTTCTTCTTTAATATCGTCTTTTTTCTCATCTTTATGACGTTCTAGTGCATCATATGTCGGAGTAATTTCTTTACCATTTATAATACTTCTAATCCAGTCTAATTGTGTTGGAGATAATATTAATCCTCCTGAACGGTTCTTAGCACCATTTTGGTGTACACCAATGACTTCACCGTTAGCATTAAATATTCCTCCACCACTCATACCAGGATTTCCACCTTGATATTGGACACCGTAGGTATTATTCGCATATTTTTTTGTTCCATTTCTACCGTAGTATCTTTTTAAGTGCGTATATTTCCCACCTGGATATCCGTGAACATTTAGTTTGTCATGAATATTTACTTTCGAATAATTTTTCTACTAGATTCACATGTTTTTCTTACTGAAGATTGTGGTAATTTAATCACTGCTAAATCATAGATAAATCCTTTTTGGATAATCTTTTTGATTATAAAAATGAATATCATTAGCGGTAAATGTTCCTTTTTTTGTCCATCAGGTGTTACCCATTCATATGTATTTTTTTAGACTTTTCTCCTCTAAATTCACCCGTGCTGTTATCTGAAGAATTATTAATGAAATTGTGTACTACTGTCAATAATACATTAGGTGCTATAAATGTAGCTGAACCAGTTCCAGATAACGCTTGATTACCTTTAACAAAAATTCATTCTAAGTAGTGCACTGGCATTTTTTTTGAACATTATTCGTTTCTGTTGTATTGTTAGTTTCTTCAGAAGGTTTTGTACTTTCTGATTTCAGCGACTCGATTTTTCCCAGTATATTCTTGAAGTGGGGCTACCTGTTCAGGTTCACCTTTTTTTCAGTAACAACAGCTTCTGGTAAAGCTGGTTGAACTTCAGCTTCACCTTTTTCCGTGACTACCGCTTCTGGTAACGCTGGTTGAACTTCGGGTTCGCCTTTGTCAGTAACGACTGCTTCTGGTAAATCTGACTGGACTGCAGGCTCACCTTTGTCAGTAACGACTGCTTCTGGTAAATCTGACTGGACTGCAGGCTCACCTTTTTCAGTAACAACAGCTTCTGGTAAAAGCTGGTTGAACTTCAGCTTCACCTTTTTTTCCGTGACTACCGCTTCTGGTAACGCTGGTTGAACTTCGGGTTCGCCTTTGTCAGTAACGACTGCTTCTGGTAAATCTGACTGGACTGCAGGCTCACCTTTGTCAGTAACGACTGCTTCTGGTAAATCTGACTGGACTGCAGGCTCGCCTTTTTCAGTAACAACAGCTGCGGGTAATTCAGGTTGGACTTCTGGTGTGCCTTTGTTGGTTACTACCGCTTCTGGTAAAAGCTGGTTGAACTTCAGGATCACCTTTGTCAGTAACAACAGCTTCAGGTAATGCAGGATGAACTTCGGCTTCACCTTTTTCCGTGACTAAAGCTTCTGGTAACTCTGGCTGAATTGCAGACTCGCCTTTATCGGTTACAACTGATTCAGGTAACGTAGGTTGAACTGCTGGTTTGTCTTTATCGCTTACAACTGCTTTTGGCAATGCAGGTTGGACTTCGGCTTCACCTTTGTCAGTAACGACTGCTTCTGGTAAATCTGACTGGACTGCAGGCTCGCCTTTTTCAGTAACAACAGCTGCGGGTAATTCAGGTTGGACTTCTGGTGTGCCTTTGTTGGTTACTACAGCTTCTGGTAAAGCTGGTTGAACTTCAGGTTCACCTTTATCTGTTACGACTGTTTCCGGCAACGCTGCTTGAACTTCTGTCGGCTTAGTTGAAGAAACAGGTTTTTCTTCCTGAATAGTTTGTACCTTTGATGGATTCTCTACAAAATTTGGTGTAACATTGTAATCTACCTTTTTGTTGATTTTTAGAAGTAGCTACTGATTTCTCTTGATTGCTTACTTTAGATTCAGAAGTTATGTTTCCCTCTTTGATATATCCAATATAAGTATAGCCTGAAATGTCTTTAGGAAGAGGTAATTTTTCTCCTGAGGTTAATTCATAGTCAGTATTATAGTTCAGTAAGAGATTATTTTCTAAAGCATGAGCTGAAACTAAGACACCATTTCCTATTCCTGCAACCAATACTAAATGTAATACTGTTTTATTCTTAACTTTTTTCTTAGAAACGGCAAAAATTAAAATCCCCAGAGCCGCTAAGCTAGCACCAGCAACTAGGGTTTGCATCTCATTCTTACTTCCAGTGTTGGGTAATTCCCCCAGTTGATTTTGGGAATTTAATTTATAAACAAGATAATAAGTCTCATCATCATTCTCCACGTATGTCGGAATACCATAGACAAGTTGCTTCTTTTCATCTGATGATAGCTCTGACTCGGTCACATATTTATAGTGAACACCTTTAGTCTCTTGAGCCTCTACAGATGAACTAGCTAATACAGACATAAAAAATAAACTTGAAATCGTTGCAGATACAAGTCCTACTGATAATTTTCTAAATGAAAAACGCTGCTGTTTTTCACCAAAATACTTTTCCATTATTCCTCCTTGAAATAAAATTTAAAAATATGTAAGGTAAACTTTATTATAATAGCTTGTTATCTTATAAAAAGGTAACACACTTTAATTATACTCTTAATTTACAAAAAAGTCTTAAAATTAAGTTGCGCTTTCATACTTTGTTTTATATATAAAATACGAAGGATCAGTGGTTGCCATTTCCTATTTTCTCTTTTGGGATAAAATTACACCTACCATGAAATTTCCATGGTAGGTGTTACTTATATCAATAATCGTTCTAAAAATGGTTTGAGGCAGTTGAGGAGAATTCCTTCTATCCAGCTTTCCTGTGCTGAGGAGAGATGATCTGCCTGAAGGCTTTTTTTTAGAAAATCTCGGACTTGTTCTGGTGCAATTTCAAACTCAAAGGCTTTCATTTTATAGAAAAAGTCGATCAGATGATCTGACAGATATTCAGTTGAAAAGGGCACTTCTCCACTTTTTCGATATTCTAATAAGAGCCGAGCAAATCTGGATTTTTCTTCAGGAAGCTCACGAAAATAGGAATTGAGAAGCCAGGTCTGCTTCTGCTTTCTTTCAATTGGATCCTGACTGGCAATTCGTTGGTCTTTTTCCAGCTCTTTTTGGTATTGTTTGGCCTTGATAGCCCGTTCTGTTCGATTTTTACCAAAAAGTATTTTCTCCCACTTACGTTCTTCTTGAGTCAGGGTTTCTGTAAATCCAAAGTAATCTTGATAAGCACGCTCTGCTGGTCCCATGGCTAGAACTAGATTGTCTGCATATTGCTTGGCGATTTTATCCCTCTTCTTGCGCTCTTTCTCTGCCTGAATACGGAGTTCCTGTTCGTAGTCAATTTTCTCCTTACCTAGCTTGACAAGGTAGAGTTGGTCATCTGGTTTTCCAAGTAGAAAGGGTTTGATACATTTTTCTAGGACTTCTTCCATCCGAGCCTTTTTCTTTGGCTCTGCTTTGGTCCAACTTCCTCCTTGAAAGACTTCTAGGAAGAGCTGGTAGTCTTTCTCAGGTGCAAATTGATTGCCGCGACTAGGCTTGAAAACACCTTTTTCCAAGAGCCATTTTAGAAGTCGCTCGTCAAAGTCACTTTTATTGACCTTGATTTTTTCCTTTTTCTGAGTTTTTCTGGTCAGATTTTCAACCTTTCTGAGCAGTTTCTTCCTCTTCCAGTTGCTGGTCAAGGGTCAATCGATGAAAATGACGAACACAATCGCTACCAATCGGAAAGAGGCGTTGACCTGTGACGCCGTTAAAGAGTTCGTAAGCGTATTTGATAGCATTCCCACAGACACAATTGCTACGGCCGATACCGTTAAAAATCAAGGAAACTTCATTCCATTCCTTGGTAGCTTGTTCCCAAGTATCCGCTTTTGAAGCCTGTAAAACCGCATCATGTAGGGATTTTCTAACTGGAAGTGTCATGAGGTCTCCTTTCTAGATTATACTTTTACAACTTGAACCTCGTCTTTACCGAGTAAAATCAAGTATTTTTCAATATTTTCAATCGAATAGGCTCGAGATAAAGCCTCTCCGTATAGGGCTAACTGACCACGATAACGATCTATGAGTTGACTTGGATCATCATAGCGATCTGTCTTATAGTCGAACAGAACGATTTTGTCTTCGTAAAGCAGATAGCCATCAAGGATACCACGGACAACGAAATCTTCCTGACTCTTTTGGTCTCGTTTGAGCATGGAGAAAGGTTGCTCGCGATAGAGATGGTCGGTATTAGCAAGAATTTCCTGACCGAGTGCTGTGTCAAAGAATGCAAGAATTTTAGCAAGATTGATCTTGTCTCTGACCGCTGGGCTAGTTTGAACTTGTTTGAGAGTTTCTGTCAGGCTAGCAAGTGTTGGTCGCTGACTGAGGTCAATTCTCTGCATGAGTTCGTGGGTAGCACTACCAATCTCAGCTCCTGTTACCTTTTCTTTGCTTGAAAAATCTGGCAAATCAAAGCTGATTTTCTTGTCTACTGACTGACCTTGACCTGCAATCTCGACACCTTCCATATCCATAACTGGTTCGTAGAATTTCTTGATTTGACTTGGGGTTTGAACACTAGGAAGTTCAATGGCTGCACGGTGAAGAGTATTATAAACTTCTACTTCTTTCAGCATTTCAAGAGCTTCTTTAATGGTTTCTGACTGGCGATTGTCTACTTGGGAGCTATCTTGGAGAGGACTTTTATTTTCCAACTCTCCGATAGCTTCTTTGGTCAGCTGATCTTCACCAACAAAACGATAGCTAAAGTTGAGATGATCTTTTGCAAATACTTTACTGATAGCCCAAATCCAATCTTGGAAATTCCTTGCTTGCAGTCTAGTATTGCTATTTAGTTTTCCATTTTTAGCTGCTGGGTATTCCTTGGCTTCCAGCTTTTCGCGAGAACCCTTGCCGACAAGATAGAGCTTTTTCTCAGCCCTCGTCATGGCAACATAAAGGAGACGCATCTGCTCTGAATAGCTTGCCAGCTGTAATTCCTCTTCATTCTGCCTATAGGTCAGGCTATGAATGGAGAGTTTGATGGTTTTCGGATAGTGGGCTTCCACTGCTCCTGTTTCCATTTTGGCAATATACTTAACACCTAGACCGTTTTTACGGCTGAGAATGACTTCTGACATGCTGTCTTGCTTATTGAAATCTTGATCCATATTGAGGATAAAGACGTAAGGAAACTCCAGCCCTTTACTCTTGTGGATAGTCATGAGCTCTACTGCGTCCTTAGGTGGTGCAACGACCACGCTTGCAAGATCGTGCTGGGCTTCTAAAACTTGGTTAATCATACCAATAAAACGTGACAAGCCTTTGAAGTTGCTCTTTTCAAACTGGTCAGCTCGCAGAGCTAGGGCATAAAGATTGGCCTGTCTAGCAGGACCATTTGGCAAAGCCCCAACGTAATCATAATAAAAACGGTCATTGTAAATCTTCCAAATCAAGTCATAGAGGGAGTGGGTTTTGGCATACAAGCGCCAAGAAGCTAGTATATCCATGAATTGATTTAGTTTTTCAGCTAGAGCTGTGTGAATCAAGCCTTTTTGCCTGCTAGCCAGTTTTTGTGCATTGACCAGTTTCTCATAGAGATTCTCTTGAACTTTGTCCTCATCTTTCTGAAGAGATAAACGTGCTAACTCGTCCTCGTCAAATCCAAACATTGGAGACTTCATAAGAGCAACCAAGGCATAGTCTTGCATGGGATTGTGAATGACACGAAGTGTATCCAACATGACTTGTACTTCTAAGGATTGGAGATAATTGTTTTGCTCACCGTCAGTTTTGACAGGAATTCCGTACTCAGACAGAGCGAGGAGAATCTGGTCATTACGACTGCGACTGGAAGTCAAAAGGGCAATTTCTTTAAAGGCAACACCTTGTTCCTGATGAAGTTTAAGTATTTCCTTGATAACTAAGCGCATTTCGCCTGTTAGTTTCGTTTCTGCCTGCCCCTCTTCTTCCTCACCTGTGTCGTTCTTATCGTAGAGGAGAAATTCTGCCTTGTTGTCTGGATTGGGAGTCAGTTTGGTATTGGCAAAAACAAGCTGGTGCATGTTATCATAGTTGATTTCTCCGATTTCTTGGTCCATAAGACGTTCAAAAACATCATTGGTTGCTGACAGCACTTCTGAACTACTACGGAAATTTTCTTTGAGGAGAATCAGCTTGCCTTCTTGAGGATTTTGTGCATAGCGTTGGAATTTCTCATTGAAAATCTGCGGATCTGCCTGACGGAAACGATAGATAGATTGCTTGATATCTCCCACCATAAAGCGATTGTGGCCATTAGACAACAATTCCAGCATCCGTTCTTGAATGTGGTTGGTATCCTGATACTCATCGACCATGACTTCATGGAAGCGCTCCTGATAAGCCTCACGAACTTGCGGGAAATTCTCTAAAATCCCAATGGTGTAATGGCTGATATCAGCGAATTCAAAGGCGTTTTCCTGACGTTTACGCTGACGATAAGCTTCCACAAAATCACGCATGAAGGTTTGGAAAGTCTTAGCTAGTTCCCATGTATCTCCATGATAACGTTCTTGATAGTCGAGAATGGTTATTTGGTCTGACAGTTGTCCTAGTTTAGCAAACTGGGTCTTTCTCTCTTCGTTATAGGAATCTGCCAGCGGCTTCAAATCAGCCTTACGACTGGCATTAGTCAGAGCTCGACCGTTTTTCTCTTTCGAAATGGCGACAACACGCGCAAGCAATGCTTGATAAGCCTGACTATCGGACTCCTGATTTAAGGAGCCAATTTCATCCAGAATTAACTGAACATTTTCTAAATAGGCAGCCTTTGGAAACTCCTTGGCATCATTATCCAGATGATAACGGAAAAAGCTTTCCAAATCCCAAAGGGCTTGTTTGATTTGCTCAGTCAGTTTTTCTTTTTCACTGGTAAAATCAGCTTTTTCAAAGCCTTTGAGGAAAGATTCACTTAGCCACTTTTGAGGATTACTGGTGGATTGGAGGAAGTCATAAATTTTGTAGACTTGCTGGCGCAGCCCACGTTCATCCTTGCCACGCCCTGCAAAATTTTTCAGCAAATGACTAAACCTCTCTTGCTGTTTACCTTGGTAATGGGCTTCAAAGACCTCATGAAAGACTTCGTTTTTTAGAAGGAGTTGCTCGCTTTGGTTTTGTAAAATACGGAAATTAGGTGCAATATCAATTAGATAACCATGTTTACCAAGGAATTTTTGTGTGAAAGAGTCCATGCTTCCGATGGCAGCATTTGGTAGGTCTGCCAACTGGCGTCCCAAGTGTTGTTTGAGGTCAACATCGCTGCTTTCTTGGATTTGTTGGCTGATTTTTTTCTCCAAACGTTCCTTAAGCTCTGTGGCAGCCTTGACGGTAAAGGTCGAGATGAAGAGTTGACTGACTTCCACACCACGCGCCAATTGGTCTAGAATACGCTCTGCCATGACAAAGGTCTTCCCAGAACCAGCCGACGCTGAAACCAGGATATTTTGACCAGAAGTGTAGATGGCTTCTATTTGCTCGGCAGTTTTCTTTTGTTCCTTGCTCGAATTTGCTTCTGCTTCTTGCAGTTTTTGAATTTCTTCCTCAGTTAAAAAGGGAATAGGCTTCATCGATTCAACTCCTCTCTTATTTTTTCAAACCAAGCTTGCTTGAGTTTTTCTCCGACCAGACGCTTGCCATCAGCCAGATCTAACTTCTCTAGGAAACGGGCTTGGCCCAAGTGATAATTAGCTTCAAAGCCAGTAATGGCTTGATGTTGCTGGACGTAGGGGGCAATGCTTCTACCATTTTCAGTATAAGGGTTAATGGCGAACTGGCCTGCTAAAATCTTCTCAGCAGCTTTCTTGTAAAGATGGGCATTGTAATCCAGCAGGAGCTGGAATTCCTCATCCGTCAGCTGATTGGCCTTGTTTTTATTGTAGAATTCACCCAAATGACTACTTTCTTTTTCTAAAAAGATCCCTTGGTATTTCATAGACTTGCTAGCTTCTACTACTGCACCTACTAGACTTTTAACGGCCATCAGAGATTGGACTGGCTCAGCCATTTCCAAGTACATGGCTCCGAAAAAATTCTGCTCCCCTTCTCTTTTTAGGGCAGCTAGATAGGTTGGTAGTTGGGAATTGAGTCCATTAAAGAAATGAGGAAACTGGAACTGAGTTAGACTCGACTTGTAATCTACTACTCCTATCGCTCCATCAGCTTTCAAACGGTCAATGCGGTCAACCTTACCTCGTACAAAGACACTGCGACCGTCGTCCAATTGAATAAAGGCCTGCTCTTTTCCACCAAAATTTGCCTCTTCTTTGATGGTTTCGATAGCTGGATTGTGGCGGAGAATATGGCCAGTCGTCCGTGCCACATCAAGCAGAACTTCCTTGGTAAACTGGGCTTCCAAACTTTCTTGATAAATGGCTTCAAATTCGAGTTCTTGACTGGTTTCTTTAATAGCTTGTTCTAGACGGTGGTCAAAGGAATCTTCATCAGGTAACTGCAAGGCACGTTCAAAAATCCGGTGCAAGAAATTTCCATGACTACGGGCATCAGGACGTAGGCGCAATTCTTCCTGCAGGCCTAGTACATAACTAAGGAAATAACTGTATTGGTTTCGGTAAAACTCCGTCAAACCAGACGTAGACAGATAAAATTCCTTGTCAGCTGGATAGAGAGCCTGCAAGGTATCCTTGGTCAACTGCTTACTGCTTGGACTGGTTGGGAGGGCTGGATTTCCCAGACCTTGCTGGTCTAGTTTTTTACCCATGACACGTGCCAGAACCTTAATAAATGTCAGATCTTGCTCAGTATCTCTCGTCTCGCCCTGCTGGTGATAGGCAACCAGACTAGACAAAGACTGTGATATGAGCCCATATCCTCCTTAGACAGCCCTTTGTGATTCATCTTCTTCTCTTTCCGCCTAAATCCAAAATGGACTAGTTCTTGAAGATAGGCTGACTCCTTACTTTCACTTTCGTTAAAAAGGCTTGGAGCTGACAAGATTAACTCTTTACGAGCAGAATTAACCAAGGAAAGCATAGTATAGCGATTTTTCTTGAGGTTTTCACTGCTGGCAATCAGCAATTGTGCCCCTTCCTCTGTCGCTTGGTTTAGGTTTTGCCTTTCTTCATCTGTCAAAAGACTGGTATTTTGCGCGATTTTTGGTAAATTGTCCTGAGTCAGCCCAATGGCATAGACAAAGTCAGACGTTAAGGGTGCAATCAAATCGTAACTCTGCACCAGGACAGTGTCGACTGTTGCTGGAATGGTACGGTATTGGGACAAACTCATTCCAGAATGGAGCAAGGCTAGGAAGTCCTCTAGACTAACTTGTGAACCAGCAAAAACAGTCGCAAATTGTTCTAAAACATGGCAGAATGCCTTCCAAACTTCAGTCTGTCTTTCCTGCTCTAGGGCTTTCATGGTAGCTGTTAAATCTTGCAACTGCTTGGTCACCGCTCCCTCTTTTAGAAAGACATTCCATTTTTGTAGGAGATTTTCAGTCTTTTGTTTTCGACTGGCAAAGAGAGTCTCAAGAGGTGCTAAAATACGCAGGCGAAGAGCATTCAAACGTTCCAAATCAAACTTTCCATGGTGGGATTTGGTGAAGGCTTGCTGAAAGGCTGGCAAGCCATTGATACCAAGATAACGGATATATTGCTCAAAAGCATCAATATCAGCCTGACTAAGGTCGGTATACAAACCTGTTCTAAGAAGGTTAATTAAATCCTCCTGACGGAAACGATAGCGTTTTAAAGCCAAGATAGACTCGACAAACTGAGTCAAAGGGTGATGCGCCATGGATTCGCTTCTACCAAGATAGAAAGGAATCTGATACTGGTCAAAAATGGTTTTAAGAGATAACTGGTAAGAAGCTACATCCCCCAAGAGAATACGAAAATGCTTGTAACTCAGCTCTGAGTTCTCATGTAATTTCTGACGAATGCTACGGGCTACTAACTCCAACTCCTCCTTTTGCGTCAAGCAAGACCAGATTTGTAAGTTTTCACGATCCTTATCATCAATTTCCAAGGAAAGTTCTGAAAAGTCATAAGAAGACTCCAGCAAACGAGAGGCCTTGTCAAAACTATCCATCTTTTCATGAGTTTGAGAACAATCCAGAGCAGGAGTTTGGTATTTAGAGGCTAGATGATGGAGAAACTCCACACTGGCTTGGTAGAGATTGCCTTCAGCGAATGGACTGATATAAGCTTTCTTACTAGCATAAGCCCCAATGACAATCTCAACACCCTTGTCATGAAGTAGGTCCACAATCCGCTCTTCCTCAGCAGAAAAACGGGTAAATCCATCAATGACTAAAGCAATTTGAGTGAAATCACTACTAACTTTGTCATTCTCAATAGCCGCAATCAAGTGGGACAACTGACTTCCCTGAGCCAACTGCCCTTGATTGAGGTAGGCCGTTACCTTCTCAAAAATCAAGAGTAAATCGGCCCTCTTATCCTCATCCGTCAAACTCTCTAAGTCCAAAAAACTCATCTGAGCTTTGGTCATCTCGTGGTAAAGCTCAATCAACTGCTGGATAAATTGAGTATCCTGCTTGATAGCTCCATAAACACGTAAATCCTTAGGATCAAGTTCTGCAAGGCATTTATAAAAAGCCATACCAAGACCGATATCATCAAGACTAGTTTTAGCTGGTAAGTCATTCAAGATCAGGTAACGAGCCATTTGTGCAAAGCGCGTGACGGTAATCGCAAAAGAAGCCTGCTGGGACAAGCATTCCAGCACGGCACGTTCCTTTTCAAATGAAAGAGAGTTAGGAGCGATATAGAAAACTCTCTTGCCAGCAGCAACTAGCTCCTCCGCCTCTCTAGTTAGAATTTTCGTCAAAGAAGTCCGAATATCAGTATAAAGTAATTTCATCTCTGCCTCGTTTGAATTTTTCATTACCTTTTATTATACCATGATTAGCCACCCAAGTCTGTAAATAATCAGTTCTTATTCATCTGTTGAAAAGAAAAGAAAATGCCGGAAAGTTCCGACATTATTTTATTAAGCTAACTTCCTGAAAATAGGAGTAACCACACGTCCCAGAAGGCAGTGATATTGATGAGAATATGAACTAGTATTGGATAGTAGAGATTTTTTGTCATGCGATACAATAAAGCCAAAATAAGCCCTCCGCTAGCATAAATTAAAAAAGCAAGAGGAGTTAAAGCAAAATTGATATGAATATAACCGAAAATAATAGCAGAAAGCAAAACATCTCCGTACCAAGGTGAGTTTTTGAAAGGTTGTCATAAGCACACCGCGATAAATCAATTCCTCAGCAATAGGGGCGATGAAGCAAACGATGAGCAAGAAATAAGGGAACTCCTGTCTCCCCATCATTTCTACCGTTTCATTCAAAGAAATCTGATTTGAAGGCGTGGATATGAAATACGAAAAGAGGAGATCAGACATATATGAAATGATGTAGCCCAGTAAAAGGTAGATAAAATACCTCAGTTGCCACTTGAAATGAAAAATTTTCTTTCCTGCAAAAACTAGTAGATAGATGACCGCTAAGAAAAGAACTCCGCTCTCCATAAAAAGCAGAATCTGAAAAAATTCACGACTTGCTGGTAGATAGGGCTTTGCGAGGTGATTGAAAACTCTCCAAAACCAAGTTGCTTTGTAAAAAATTAAGGACAATGCTAGTAAAATCTGAATAATCCGTTTTTCCATCTTAAATTCTCTGTTTTCCTTGACCAGATTATTGAATATAATGGTTTACTTAACTGTATAACAAACTTAGTATAGCATATCTTTGCAAAATATCCTCTTCAAGTCATGAATTGTCATCAAAACATCTTAAACTGTAAAATCAATTAGCCCCAAGCTTCCTATTAATTTCTTCTCCAAAATATGCTATAATAATACCAAAAGATAAAGAAGGAAAACCTATGATTAAACTACTAGCCTTGGATATGGACGGAACCCTCCTCAATGAAGCTAAGGAAATTCCACAAGCTCACATTACTGCTATTCACCAAGCCATTGAAAAAGGTGTCAAACTGGTTCTCTGTACGGGTCGCCCGCTTTTCGGTGTCCTTCCCTACTATAAAAAACTGGGGCTGGACCTCCAGAATGAGTATGTCATTGTCAATAACGGTTGTTCAACTCACCAGACCAGTGACTGGGGGCTAGTTGACTGGCAGGAACTCAGTCCATCTGACATCGAATACCTCTATGATCTAGCTGAAAAGAGTGATGTTCAGTTGACTCTTTTTGATGAGGAACATTATTTTGTTCTTGGAGGCAAGCCTAATCAAGTCATTGAAAATGATGCCGAGCTAGTCTTTTCAGACCTGACTGAAATTTCTCTTGAGGAAGCGACTAGTGGTAAGTATCGTATGTTCCAAGGTATGTTTTTGGGAACAAAAGAACAAACAGATGATTTTGAAGAGCGTTTTGCTGAGGAACTCTGCCAACGATTCAGTGGAGTTCGTTCGCAGCCTGTTATTTATGAAGCTATGCCACTTGGTACGACAAAGGCTACTGCTCTTTCTCGACTAGCAGAAATTTTGAAGATTGAGCCGTCAGAGATCATGGCTATGGGCGATGCTAATAACGATATCGAAATGCTCCAGTTTGCAGGACTTGGCATTGCTATGGGAAATGCCAGCGATTATGTCAAATCTCTTGCGGATACCGTTACAGCCAGCAACGAAGAAGACGGCGTTGCGCGTGCCCTTGAGAAATATATTTTATAATTAAGAAGCCCAGTTCATATCAACTGGGTTTTGATATTTAAGAATGCCTAAAACTTTAGAAACTCTTTAGAAATCCTTGAGCTTTCTTTGATTTCTATGCTTTATACTAAAGTTATCAAAATAAATCAAAAGGAGAGAATCATGAAAACAGTACTTGACATTCATGGATTGTCCAAAAACTTTGACAAACAAGCTATCCTTCAGGATCTTCATCTAACGATAAGAGAGGGAGATATTTATGGACTTATCGGGAAGAACGGAGCTGGGAAAACCACCTTGATAAAAATCATTACGCAACTACTGTTTGCGGATAAAGGAACTGTTTCCCTCTTTTCTAGTAAGTCGGAAAATGAGTGGAGCAAGGCTCTATCTCGAGTAGGTTCAGTGATCGAATCACCTGTAGCTCATAATCACTTAACAGCTTATCAAAATCTGAAATATTACTGTATGATTCGTCATATTCCAAATGCTGATCAAGTCATTCGTGAAACGCTGGACTATGTAGGTTTGCCAGATACAGGTAAGAAAGTCTTTCGTGATTTCTCGCTAGGAATGAAACAAAGACTTGGTATCGCCATTGCCCTTCTATCCAAACCAGACTTCCTGATTTTAGATGAACCTATTAACGGTCTCGACCCAATCGGTATCAAAGAATTTCGACTAATGATTCAACGGCTCAATCAAGAAAAAGGGATCACCATTCTCATCTCTAGCCATATCTTGTCAGAACTCTATCTCGTAGCAAATCGCTTTGGTATTTTAGATCAAGGCAAGATTATCCGTGAAATCAGCAAAGCTGAATTTGAAACACTAAGTGAAGATTATATTGTTCTTAAGACAGCTGATAAAGAGAAAGCTTGCCAAGTATTGAAAGAACAAATCCAGCTCCAGTTCAAGGTTGTTAATCCAGAAAATGAAATCCATATCTTTGGTCAGGAACAAGATGTCAAACAGATTCTCAAAGAATTAACCTTGGCAGATGTTGCCATTGACGAGATTTACTATGCCCGTCAAAACCTAGAAGAATACTTCACTCAATTGGTCCAATAGGAGGAAAATCATGATACATACCATTCAAGCAGACTTTTACCGTCTTTTCCGTTCCAAAGGATTCTGGATTACAGAATTCATTCTCTTTATACTCATGTTAATGGGGGCTATTTTTGGGGCTACTGGCCATCTGATGGCAATCCAGACAGAAGAACCAGAAATTCCAACCCATGGCTGGGACGGTATTCAAGCTCTTATCAATGCGTCTAGCAATGATTCAAACATTGTTTTTCTCTGCATTATTCTAATATGTTTAGTTCTTGGGGTCGATCTAATCGGCAAGCTTTATAAAAATAGTTTGACAGTTGGCGTTTCTCGTACAGAGTTTTTCTTCGCTAAATCCTTTGTACTAGCAAGCATCGCTCTCTTGCAACTCATCGCCAGCCTTGTGATTGCTTTTGTTCCCTCAACTCTACTGAACGGACTTGGTACGATGCCTGATGGTTTTATTGCCAATCTCCTCTTAATGATTTTCCTTCAATTTCTATGCCTACTCGCTTGGCTTTCCATTATTTCCTTTATTCTCTACCTGACTCATTCTTATATTGCAGTATTTATTGGATATTTGGTCAGCTCTATCATCCTTTCTATGCCAATGATCATTTTTCCAAATATCAAATTTTTACCATATTTATCCTTGCATTTTTCCTATGCTATGACTGCTAATAATGAATCCATTTTCTATACCCTTATAGTTAGCTTAGCTGTTATTGTAATCTTTAATCTAAGTGGACTGGCAGTTTTCAAAAAGAAAAGTCTATAAAAAATGACCTCCTCTAGCCTACAGAGGAGGTTTCTTTCGTTAAAAGTAAATGAAAACCGACAACCACTGCCCATCTGTGCTTAGTTTCATCTCTGCACTGAGAAGATGGCATAATTCCTCAGTGATATAAAGGCCTAAACCAGAGGATTCTTCCGTATCAGATAGATTTTCAGAATAAAAACGATTGCTGAGATTTTCTATTTTTTTGATGGGCTGTTTGACAAGGTTTGCAATCTCTAAGACAAGCTGTGTCTTTTCCTTTCTCAAAGATAGCCGCGCTTCTTCCTTGCCATGTTTGAGGACATTTCCAAGCAAATTTTGTAAAATGCGATCCAGTAAGTCTTCATCAGTCCTCATTTTTAAATCATCTTCAACCTTAAAATCAAGCGTGATATTTGCCGCCTGAAAAACATCATAATAAGCCAAAGTCTTCTTAGTAATAAAAGCTGAAAAATTCACTTCTTCCAGTTTCGGTTTGACAGCTCCTTCCATCAAACGACGATATTCTAGAAGAGCCTCCAAACGTTTGGAAACTAAATCAAGATGCTGGGCGATTTTTTGTAATGTTTCTCCTTTGTCTTCAGGAGACTTTATCAATTGTTGGGTGTAGCCTGAAGCGATAGTCAAAGGTGTCCGAATATCATGGGCGATATTGCTGATAGCCATATCCAGAGTCTGCTTTTCCCTTTTCATCACCAAGCGAGATTGTTCCACTTCCTGAAATAGATTTTCAATCTGATGGTAGAGATGTAAAAAATGTTTGGAAAAAATGCTGACTCCGACTCTTTTCATACTACCTGTAAGAATCTTGTCTTCAATCTGTTGACTCAAGTTTTTAAGTGCTAGATGGTAGCGAATCAAAGAAATCGATAAAATAATTAGGAGAACCAGTAGGACAAAAATTAGGATGTAGGTCATTGCTTATCTCCTTTTAATCTTACCCCAACTCCCCAAATGGTTTCAATATATTCTTGGGTTGGGTCAAGCTGGTTTAATTTTTTACGAAGATTACTCAAATGCGTATTGAGGGTATTATCTCCAGGTAAATAGCTATCCTCCCAGACCAACTCATAAAGTTCTTCCTTGGTGAAAATTTTCTTAGGATGTTTGAGGAGTGTTTGGAGAATCAAGCATTCTTTCTTGGCAAGGCGAATCGTTTCCTGGCTATTTTTGATTTCAAAACTTTCTGCATCAAATTGGATATTTTTCAAGTTTAGTGGCAGATTTTCAGTTTTTTCTATTTCCATAGGCTGTTTTTCTACGCTTTGACGTAACTGAACAGTAACTCTAGCAAAGACTTCGTCTAAGTCAAAAGGTTTGACTATGTAATCATTGGCACCGTCTAAGAGGTATTGACTGATTAACTTCTTATCGCTCAAAGCCGTTAGCATAATGACTGGAATTTGACTTTGTTCCCTGATGGCTTTTAAAACCTGATCTCCATTTTTCCCAGGAAGCATGATATCTAGCAAAACGAGTTCAATCCCACCTTGGTCAAAAAGCATGATTCCTTCAGTTCCTGAAAAGGCTTGAATCACCTCATGCTCCTCAGTGAGAAGTGTTCGCAAAATCTCTTGAATGTCACTATTGTCTTCAATAACCAATATCCTAGCCATAAACACCAACCTTTCTGCAACTATTATAGCATGTTTTATTGATAAAGCTTAAACAGAAAAAGCTCCTCGCATCAAAGCGCGAGAAAGCCTTAGAGGGTTAAAATATAAAAATCCATTTACTAGATAACATTGTATCCTTATAGTTGCTAGTGAAAACGAGTCTAGCAGAATGAATCTCTCATTTCTCCCCTACTAGTCCGTAATGCGTTGATACATTTCGGGTCTTCTATCTCGAAACAAGCCCCAGTTTAGGCGTTCGCTTGCTCCCTTATCTAGGTCATAAGTAGCTAACAGAACAGCTTCACCTTGTCTTTCAGCTCGCTCTAGAATAGCGCCAGTTTCATCCGTCATAAAGGATGAACCGTAGAAGTCAAGACTGGAACTCTGTCCACCATTTTCTTCACTTGAAGTGACTTCCTCCAAACCATAACGATTGGCTGCAATAACTGGAACAATATTTGTCTGCTGCGTACCTTGCATGGTACGTTGCCAATGACCACAACTGTCCGTATCTAGGATAGGCTCAGAGCCAATAGCAGTTGGATAAAAGAGCAATTCAGCACCATTTAACGCAAGACAGCGTGCTGTTTCAGGGAACCATTGATCCCAACAGATACCGATCCCAATCTTAGCATAGCGAGTATCCCAGACCTCGAAACCAGTGTTACCAGGCGTGAAATAAAATTTTTCTTGATAGTAATGGTCATCTGGTATGTGGGTCTTCCGATAAACGCCCAGCACTTCTCCATCTGCATCAATGACGGCAATAGAGTTATACAAGACATTGCCATCTTTTTCATAGAAACTGATCGGTAAAACAATCTGTAGTTCCTTAGCAATCACCTTAAAATGCTGAATGGCAGTATTTTCTGCTACGGATTGGGCATGCTGGTAGTAGTCATACTGACGTTCCTGACAAAAGTATGGACGTTCAAATAATTCGGGTAAAAGAATAATTTGTGCACCTTGTTCTGCAGCTTGACGTACTAAACGCTCTGCTGTTTGAATATTTGTTGCCACATCCTGAGCACATTGCATCTGAATGGCTGAAACTTTTACATTTCTCATCTTTTTCTCCTATTCTGGGATTTGTTGGGTGATACAGTGAATATTTCCTCCACCTAAGAGAATATCTCTGGCTGGTATTCCGACAACTTTACGGTCTGGGAAACACTTACTGAGGATATCTAAGGCTACTTGGTCGTTTTTATCCTGAAACTGTGGCACTAAAACAGACTTGTTAGCAATATAGAAATTGACATAGGAAGCAGCAAGCCTTTCACCTGCGTAGCGTTCTTCTTCACCTTCTTCGTAGGAATAACCAGGAAGATCTTCTTTTGTAACAACTTGTCGAACTGCAGGGATAGGCAATTTATGAATGGTGAAGTGACGACCTTTTGCATCCGTTTCCTTCTCTAAAAGCGCTAAATCAGCTGCTGACATGGCATATTGAGGATCATTTTGATCATCTGTCCAAGCCAAGACAAGCTCAGCAGGACCAACAAAGGCAGCAACGTTGTCAACGTGTTCATTGGTTTCGTCCTGATAAATACCATAAGGAAGCCAGATAACTTTTTCAGCTCCAAGGCACTCTAATAAGGTATTCTCGATTTCCTCTTTAGTCAGGTGAGGATTGCGACCAGAACTAAGCAAGCAACTTTTAGTCACAAGAATGGTTCCTTGACCATCGCTATGTATCGCTCCGCCTTCTAGTACAAAAGGCTTGGCATCGTAAACAGGCATTTCCAACTCTTCAGCAAAACGACTGGCTACTTGGTCATCATCTTCATAGTCTTGGTATAGACCATCTACAGCTCCACCCCAAGCATTAAAAGACCAATCCACGGCTAATTTCTGGCATTTATCATTGACAAGAATAGTCGGACCTGTATCACGGGCCCAGGCATCATTGGTGGGAATGTCTAGATAAATAACGCTATCTCCAAGGTAGTCTTGGGCTTCAGATAGATAGTCTTGCTCCACCAAGAGATAAACGGTTTCCCCTTCTGCTATGGTTTTTATAATCTGGCTAAAAGCCTTTTTAGCTGCCTTACCTTGAAAGGGCCATGAACCTGGTCGAGTCGGCCATATCATGAGGGTACCATGATGGGGTTCGTACTCTGCTGGCATACGATAGCCTAATTTTTTTGGACTCTCCATCATGATAATCTCCCTTTAAAATCTTGATAGCCAAAGGCTTTGACTAAGCTGCAGTCTCCCTGTTCGTCCATGAGATAGAGACTTGGCAATCCAATACCATTAAAAGTATTATTTTTGACAAAAGAATAAATGGCCATGTCTTCGAAATAAAGTCTATCACTGATTTGGACTGGATTTTCAAAACTATAATCACCAATTACATCGCCCGTCAGACAGGTATTAGAAGAAAGTCTGTAGGTATGAGCTTTTTCCTGTGCCTCAAAGCCATTTCTCAAAGGTGGACGATAGGGCATCTCAAGTACATCAGGCATATGGCAGGTCGCAGAGGCGTCTAAAATCAATATTTCCATACCGTTTCGACAATATCCAATACTTCAGTTGCTAGATAACCAGCATTGAGCGCAATAGCTTCACCCGGCTCGATATAGACTTCAAGATTGTAAGTTTCTCGGATACGCTTGATTTCGGAAATCAGTAAATCCACATCATAGTCTTCTCTTGTGATATGGTGGCCACCGCCCATATTGAGCCATTTAACTTCATGTAAATAAGGACCAAACTGTTCTTCTACTGCTTTCAAAGTTGTCTGTAAATCATCTGCCCCTTGCTCGCAAAGGGTATGAAAATGAAGTCCATCCACCAAATCCAACAAATCACTAGGAATTTTATCTAGTGTCACGCCAAAACGAGAACCTGGTGCACAGGGGTCATAGAGCGCGTGATCACCCTGAGTTGAACACTGAGGGTTGAGACGTAAACCGACACTGATACCAGCCTCACGACAACGCGAACCATGCTTACGCAACTGTCTCTCAGAGTTAAAGACGATATGGTCTGTTATCTCCAGCAATTCCTCCAAGTCCGCATCCTTGAAAGCAGGTGCAAAAACATGGACTTCACCAGGAAATTCTTCCCTTGCCAATTTGGCTTCATAAAGTCCACTAGCTGTTGTACCAGATAGATACTGGCTAATCAAGGGATAGGTTTTGTAGAGGGAATAAGCCTTCTGGGCAAGCAAAACCTTGCAACCGCTCTCTTCTTGAACATATTGTAGAATGCGGCAGTTGCCTTCTAACTTTGCTAAGTCAATTATATAAGAAGGTGTTAGTACTTGTTCTAGCTTCATTAGTCCACCATTTGTGGATTTTCAACCACAACCCAAGGTAAACCATACTCATTCAAAGCCTCCATGAATGGATCTGGATCCAATTCTTCAAGGTTATACACTCCAGCTTGTTTCCAAGTACCGTTCATAACCAATTTTGTCCCAATCATGGCTGGAACGCCTGTCGTGTAAGAAATGGCCTGTGAACCAACTTCTGCGTAACATTCCTGATGGTCGCAGACATTGTAGATGTAGATGGTCTTTTCAACGCCATCTTTTACACCTGTAAAGATACATCCAATATTGGTCTTACCTACAGTGCGTGGGTCAAGGCTGGCTGGATCTGGAAGCAAGGCTTTCAAAAATTGAATTGGAACAATTTCTTGGCCGTTAAAGTTAATGGTATCTGTACGAAGGAGACCAACGTTTTCCAAGCATTTCATGTGGGTTAGATAAGATTGACCAAAAGTCATAAAGAAGCGAATGCGTTTGACACCTGGAATGTTCTTAGCCAATGATTCGATTTCTTCATGGTGAAGGAGATACATGTCTTTTTGTCCAACTTGAGGGAAATCGTACTCGCGTTTGATAGACATGGCTTCCACTTCAACCCACTTACCATCTTCCCAGTAAGAGCCTGGTGCTGAAACCTCGCGTAGATTTATTTCTGGGTTGAAGTTGGTCGCAAACGGATAACCGTGGTCACCACCATTACAGTCCAAAATGTCGATATAGTGGATTTCATCAAAATAGTGTTTGAGGGCATAGGCTGAAAAAACACTGGTTACACCTGGGTCAAAACCAGAACCAAGAAGAGCGGTCAAGCCAGCTTCTTTGAATTTTTCTTGATAAGCCCACTGCCATGAGTAGTCAAAGTAGGCTGTAAAACCAAGTTCTTTGCAACGTTTCTCATAAATGGCACGCCACTCAGGATCTTCAGTATCCTCAGCTTCATAGTTGGCAGTATCAATATAATGCACACCTGTTGCCAAACAAGCGTCCATAATTGTTAAATCTTGATATGGTAAAGCTACGTTCAAAACAGCTTCTGGTTTGTAGCTTTCAATCAGGGCAATCACTTCTTGAACCTTGTCGGCATCAAGAGCAGCTGTTTCAATCTTGTACTTGTTTTGCCTTCTAGCTTCGCTTTCAAGTCATCACATTTTGACTTGGTACGGCTAGCAATCATAATATCTGTAAAGGTTTCGCTATCCTGACAAATCTTTGAAATAGCAACTTGGGCAACGCCCCCGCATCCAATAACTAGTAAACGACTCATTTTTTTCCTTCCTCTTCTTCTAAAATGTCCTCAACATACTTGGGCAACATAAAGGCTCCCACGTGTAAGTTTGCAGTATAGTATTCTGTGAAAAGCTGGCGTTTTTTCCAGCCTTCCTTGTCAAAATCTTTGACAGGGTGGTATTTTTTCGAAGCAAATCCAAACAACCAATAGCCAGCTGGACTGGTTGGGATGTGGGCCTGATAGACCCGACTAATTGGAAAGGCTTGATTTACCTTGCGGTGCATGCTTCGGCATGCTGACTCATCCTCGTCAAAGAAGGGACTCCCATGCTGATAAATCATGATGCCGTCTTCTTTCAAGGCTCTGTAACTATTGCCGTAAAATTCCTTGGTAAAGAGCCCTTCCGTATGGCCAAATGGATCTGTCGCATCGTTGATAATGATATCGTAATCATCTTCGCAGTTTCGCAAAAAGCGTAGCCCATTTTGGTAGTAAATAGTAACACGAGGATCGTCTAGCCCTGCGGCAAAATCTGGGAAATACTCACGACAAACCTCAACCAACATCTCATCTGGTTCCACAATATCGATTTGCTCCAGTTCAGGATAGAGTGTTAAAACTTGGGCAACACCTCCGTCACCACCCCCAATAACCAAGACTTTCTTGGGATTTGGGTGGACAGCCATGGGAACATGAACTGTCATTTCATTGTAGACAAAATCATCCGCATCTGAAAACAAGACATGCCCATTTAAAATCAAAATTTTTCCAAAAGCTGGAGTGTCAAGAACCTCGATATCCTGCCATTCACTTTACCAGCGTAGAGTTGCTTGGCTGTTCTCAGGGACAATTTGACATCAGGAGTATGAACTTCAGAAAACCATAAATCCATCTAGTTCTCCTTTCTCTTAATAACGTTGATGTGATTGATCTCAGGATCTTCCGTCCCTTGGAGGGAACAACCACGTTCCTTGGCAAATTGGATATAATCCACAATTTCACGTGTAATGCGTTCACCAGGAGCCAAGATAGGAATTCCTGGAGGATAGCACATGACAAATTCTCCACAAACTTGTCCAACAGACTCATCCAATGTCAAACTTTTTCTCTCTGAATAGAAGGCTTCTTGCGGAGACAGCACTAACTCGGGCTGGATATATTCTCCAGCTATCAAGTCCTTCCCATCTCGTGAATAGAGTCTCTTGATATCAGCCAAAGCACCAACTAATCGTTCAATGTCTTGGATACGGTCACCGATTGAAATATAGGCCAAGATATTACCAATATCACCAAACTCGATCTGAATGTCGTATTCATCTCGTAGGAGGTCATAAACCTCGATACCTGTTAAGCCAATACCCTGAGTATAAACGGACAGCTTGGTCACATCAAAATCGCAAACGGACACTCCGTCTATTAACTCTTTTGAGTAGGCGTAATAACCGCCGATAGCATTAATTTCACGACGAGCATACTCTGATAACTCAATGACTTTCTCAAACGACTCTTTACCACGAAGGGCCAAGTTGCGACGTGAAATATCCAAACTAGCCATCAACAAGTAAGAGGCGGATGTTGACTGGGTCAGGTTAATAATCTGACGAACGTACTCAGGATTCATCTGCTCCCCAATTAAAAGAAGGGAACTTTGGGTCAAACTCCCACCAGACTTATGCATGGAAACTGCTGTCATATCAGCTCCTGCATCCATAGCAGAAATTGGAAGTTTATCTGTAAAATGCAAATGCGCTCCGTGGGCTTCATCTACTAAAACCAGCATGCCAGCTTCATGAGCCATTTCTGTCACCCCCTTTAGGTCTGAACAGATTCCGTAGTAAGTAGGATTGTTAATCAAAATGGCCTTGGCATCTGGATGATCCTTTATGGACTGTGCTACTCGGTCATTTTCAAGACCTAAAGCGATACCAATCTTAGGATCTACACTCATCTCTATATAGATGGGAATGGCACCACATAGAACCAACGCATTAATAGCAGATTTATGGACATTTCGTGGTAAAATAATCTTATCTCCTGCCTTGCAGGTTGACAGAATCATAGTCTGCACCGATGAAGTTGTTCCCCCAATCATGAGAAAGGCATGGGCTGCTCCAAAAGCATCCGCAGCTAATTCTTCTGCATCCCTGATAATAGAGATGGGATGGCCTAAATTATCCAAGGGTTTCATCGAATTAACATCAATGCCAACACATTTTTCACCTAGCAGTTCGACAAGTTCTGGATTTCCCCGTCCACGCTTGTGACCTGGAACATCAAAGGGAACAATCCTTTTCTTGCGTAACTTCACCAAAGCCTCATAAATTGGGGCTTGGTTTTGATCTAACTCCTTCAAGACATACTCCTTTCAATATTTTTAGGACCTTATGAAAACTAAGGAACTAAAGGTTGACTCATGAAAAAAGAGCAGGTTTTCACCTGCTCTGCAATCTTCTGACGTTTTTATGTTTGTTTCTGTTGAGTATGTCTGTTCCCGATGTTTCCTAACTCTCTAGCAGCAAATATTACGTACTTTATTGATCGTTTCACAAGATGACGTGTGCTTTCACCACACTAAAATTTATGAATTAGGACAAGTGTCCTAACATCAACTTATAAAAGTAGGCTTTTAACCCTATCAATAATGTGGCTTTTCAACCACGCTTCGGCATTCAACCCTGCCTGTCCGTAGGCATTTTTTACTCGGGTTTATATTTGCTAGAAAACATCATCTCATTTTCTAAGCTTTATTACTATATCATGTTTTTAAGAACTTGTAAAGCGTTTTACGAAAAAAATATAAAAAAGTTCGCAAAATATTTGGATTTTATTTGATTTAATACTAATTATTCTCTTGTAAACGATTATAACATGAACGAAATACTTATTCTATGTCACTAAAAGTAATCGAAAATCATTCTATGCTCTTTACATTCGATGTTTGATCTATTAGAGAAGATGTCGGCATTTTTATATCATTAAAATCGTGCAACTTTTTTCAGATACTTTTAAAAGATTGATTTCATTAGCTATTTCCTTTATACTGGATAAAAAGGAGAATAGTATGTCAGAAACAAATCACGAAATTGATTCAAATTTTGCAGGTCGTTTAAATATCCTGCGTGCGGGTGTTCTTGGTGCAAATGATGGAATTATTTCCATTGCTGGTGTGGTTATTGGGGTTGCCAGTGCTACAAGCAATATCTGGATTATCTTTTTATCTGGTTTTGCGGCTATCTTAGCTGGTGCCTTTTCAATGGCTGGTGGAGAATATGTATCCGTTTCAACTCAAAAAGATACCGAGGAAGCAGCCGTTGCGCGTGAGCAAGTCTTGCTAGACCAAGATATGGAACTAGCTAAAAAATCCCTCTATACTGCCTATATCCAAAATGGAGAATGTGAAACCTCTGCTCAACTCTTGACCAACAAAGCCTTTTTAAATAATCCGCTCAAGGCTTTGGTAGAGGAAAAATACGGGATAGAGTATGAAGAGTTTACCAATCCTTGGCACGCTGCTATTTCTAGCTTTGTTGCCTTTTTCCTTGGAAGTTTGCCTCCAATGCTGTCAGTGACCATTTTCCCAAGTGATTACCGCATTCCAGCTACTGTCCTGATTGTAGGTCTTTCACTCTTGATGACTGGCTACACTAGTGCCAAACTTGGAAAAGCCCCAACCAAAACAGCTATGATTCGTAACCTTGCTATTGGTCTCTTGACTATGGGAGTTACCTTCTTACTCGGACAACTTTTCAGCATTTAAAAGACAAGAAATACCTCGATTTTGAAGTCGAGGTATCTTTTTTTACATTTGTACAATCTTGCGATAGCTTCTAGAAGTAATCATGAAAATCAGCACATAGGCGATGAGGAAGATAGCGCAGATAGACAAGGTCACAATCAACATCATAGTCGTATCCAGTACACCAATCACTTTTAAAAATCAGACTAAGCATATGATAGGCAAAGGCTAGATGTATGAAGGCAAAAAAATCAAAGGAAGGAAGAAAAACAGTTAAAAACCTGTTTGTTAATGGTTTTGCTTGATTTGCTTTTTGATCCAAAACCAACTTTCTGCAAGATAATAAAAGCGCTCACGGTCTTCATAGCCTTCAGAAATTTGTTTGTAATAGATGACCAGAACGGTTCCGACCATAAAGATAATGGATAGGAAAAATACCGATAAAGAAGACACCACCAAAGAGGGCACTCATCTGAGCACTAGCATCTGCTAGATTGCTACCATACACATAGCTACCTTCAGTGTTTAATTGAGCATTAAACTGATTAAGGTATTTTTCATATTCTTCAGCGACCTTGAGTTGCTCTTCTTCACTGATACCTACATTCATACCACCGTAAAACTGATTATAGATAGCCGAATCTGGGAATTGGTCAAAAAAGGCTTGTAAATTAGGTACAACAAGGTAATTGTAATCAGCAGTCAAAATATTAAACTGATTTGGAACATGGTTTACAATGAAATCTTTAGTAAATTCTTCTTTGACAGAAAATTGATGATCATTTAGAGTTAGAGCTTTCTGTTCTTTAACTCCCTCATTCTTTGCAAAGAGTCCGACCTCATTTCCTGATAGAGACAGTTTTTGGCCAGTCATATTTTCATAATCTTTTTGGTCAAATACCATGAAAACTGTTGTGGGTTGGACACGATTTTGTCCTTTTTCAAAAAGGGTTAACTTGCTACCTTCTTGGTTTGCAACACCAAAGTAAGCGTAACGAAGAACTTCTTTCTCTTTAATCTTATAACCTTTGTCACTTGCAAACTGGCTCAAGAGTTTGTCCAAATCTTCTTTTTCAACATTTTGCCCTGAAACCCCAAAATCATGAGGATTTAGAACTTTTTTAAAGCTTTCTGAAGCATTGAAAATACTAGTCGCTGCAGACATGGTCACCAAAACCATTGTTGATAAAATAGCGATAGTTGCTAGTCCAACCGCATTTTTCTTCATACGGAAAATCAAGTTAGACACTGAGATAAGGTTATTTGGTTGGTAATAATATTTCTTGTTTTTCTTCAAGATTTGAAGGAAAACGGTAATCCCTGCATTGAACAAGAGATAGGTCCCAAAGATAACCAGTAAAACAGCTAGGAAGAAAGTTGTTAAAGCTGTAAGAGGATCTTTTACAGTAAGGGAAAGATAGTATCCAATCCCTAAACTAATAGAACCAAGAATAGTTTGGAGAGATAGGAAACGACCTTTTTTCTCACCGCTAGCTTTTTCACGAGAGAGCTGAAGGGCATTCATACGGGCGATTCGAAGAGCATTCAGGAACATGAGACCTAGGAAAATCAAACCAAAGACAACAAGCACTGTAATAACAACTTTCATCTGGAAGGTAGCGACCAGCTCAACCTTTAACTTCATCAGTTTGAGCAAGAAAGCGAAAATCAACTTGTCAAATAAGGCTCCAATACCGATTCCTGCTCCAACAGTTAGAATTCCAAATAGCACCAACTCCTTAAAGGTCATACTGATCAGATGACGCTTCTCCAAACCCAACATGCCATAAATTCCCAGTTCCTTGGAACGGTTTTTCATAACAAAACTATTGGCATAGAGGACGATAATGGCTGACGCAAGGGTGACGACAAACATACCAAATCCAAGTGTTGCTTGAATCGTTTCACCTCCACGGATTTCCGCAATCTTAGGATTAAAGGTTAGGGAGTAAAAGAGATAGGTGACAGTGACTGCCAAGAGAACAGCCAGCGCAAAAGGATAGTAGAGTTTGCGGTTTTTAATCAAATTCGATACCGCTAACTTATTGGTTAATCGAAACATACTAATTCACCTCGCTTGCCATGACAGTCAAGGTATCAGAGATTTCTTGGAACATCTGACGTTCTGTCTTCTCTCCACGGTAGATTTGATTGTAAAGAATGCCGTCTTTGATAAAGAGAACACGTTTAGCCCTGCTAGCTGCTGCTGTGGAGTGGGTTACCATGAGAATGGTTTGACCGCGTTCATTGATTTCATCAAAAACATCAAGAAGAGCTGCAGATGATTTGGAATCAAGGGCACCTGTTGGCTCATCCGCAAGGAGAATTTCAGGTTCTGTGATGATGGCGCGAGCTACTGCTACACGCTGTTTTTGACCACCAGAAATCTCGTAAGGGTACTTCTCTTGCAATTGGTTGATTCCCAGATTCTCAGCTGTTACCACCAATTTCTTCATCATCTCCGTAATGGGTCTTCTTGACAAGACAAGCGGAAGCAAGATATTGTCCTTTACAGATAGAGTATCTAGCAAGTTAAAAATCTTGGAAGACGAATCCCAACTTTTTCACGACGGAAGCTAGAAGCCTGTGAATTTTTTTAATGGTTGCGGTGTCAGTTCCGTTCAGATAAACCTGTCCACGACTTGGTTTATCCAGCATAGCTAGGATATTGAGAAGAGTTGATTTACCAGAACCAGACTCACCCATGATAGCAACGTAGTCGCCCTTTTTCGACGGTAAAGTGAATATCCTTGAGAGCTTCTACTTGGTTGCCCTGAAAACGAGTTTTATAAATTTTTTTGAACGTGTTTTTACATCTAAAAAGTGTCATGAGAATCTCCTTTCTTAATATCCCATCAAATGAAATGTCTCTTGCATCATAGCGCATCCCAGCTGAACGCGCTCGATATCTTTGTGGCTTGGTTTTCTTGTTTTCTTATGTAAGATTTGTTTCATGATGTTACTCCTTTGTTCTTTATGAGTCTAGTTTACATCAAAAAAAGACCGCTTGCCATAACCTAACCTTACAAAAAAGACTTTAATCTTACATTTTTGTAAGATTGGGGGGAATGTAAGCAAAATAACTTAGAAAATGATTTGATTTCCTATTTTTAAAGTTGTAAAATATAAGTGTGAAAAGGCTTACTTTGGAAAGGAGGAAGCGGAAACTATTACTCTAGTAAGCCTACTTCGATGAAACACCATTCAATTGAACTCTTGCAATTCCGTTCTCCCTATAAGGAAAGAAGGTGCGCTTTAATGAAACACAAAGAACATATACTCATCGGACTTCTCTATCTCCTCTCTCCATTCATCAGTCAGCTCTTAGTTGAAAAAACATACTTTATCGGTACAGAATTTACAGCTACTGCTTATGCTATTTGCTGGCTATCAGTTGTTATCAGCATCCACCATTTTTCAAAAAACGTATTGTCTCAGCAAGAAAAAACAGATTAGAAAACCTGAGTTTAAAATAATATTTTTAGTTTGTAGAAGAAGCTGGGAAAATCTTATTAAAAGTAAAAAAGCTTTAAATCAAGCAGTTTAGACTATTGATTTAAAGCTTTTTGCTTATTTCAAATCTTCTGTAGAACCTCACCAAAACCATCCTTCATTATCGTCAATGGCTTGGGCTTCTTTGCGCTTACGTGGGCCTGTTCCATACATTTCTGCTTCGATTTCTTCCTTGGTTGGCATGATAGAAGCTAGGACGATATAGATAATCACGCCAAGTCCAAAGTTTGCAACTGTAAAAATGGCAAACAAAAAACGAACAAGGGTAACATCAAAGTTCCACTTGTCTGATAGACCTGCCAGAACTCCTGAAATCATGCGATTTCGTCTCATTTTATAAAATTTACTGTTCATGGTATTACCTCTTTCTACTAGGTTAGACATAGTATATCATGGGTAGGCTCGGCTTTCATCAGTCCTCAGGCTGATTTATCAGTAGCAATTTACCTCGACAAAGTCCACAGCGATAGCGTTTGGTATCAATCCTTCGTTTGCGCTGATACCTTTGATGACAGGATTGGCAACGATAAAGCTTGATTGACTTGGAGTTGCTATTGGGCAAGGACGGTACAAAGCGTAATCCATCAACTGCTTTCAACAGTTCCTTAAAATCTCGATCCTTGTGTTGATAGCCCTTCCCTTGAAAATAGAGGTGATAATGACAGAGTTCATGTCGGACAATTTTTCTAAAAACGTCCAACCCCAGTTCCTGATAAACCTTGGGATTAAAATCCAAATGCCCATCTTTGGGGAAAAATCGCCCACCTGTCGAACGTAGACGAGAATTCCACTGGGCTTGATGGATAAAAGGCTTCCCGAAGTCTTCTAGCGAAACCTGCTTGACGTAATCAGTCAGTTTCATTTGGAGCGAGGAGCGACAGATTGACTTTTTCCCGTTCAGTATCGATTTTCTTAACCCAAACCGTTACCAAATCTCCAACTGACACCACTTGGCTAGGGTGTTTGATAAATTTGCGACTCATATGAGAAATGTGAATCAAGCCGTCCTCGTGAATCCCGATATCAACGAAGGCTCCGAAGTCAACGACGTTACGAACCACACCTTCTAACTTCTGACCAACCACTAAATCCTTGATGTCTAGGACATCTTGGCGAAGTACAGGTGTGTCAAAGGAATCACGGAAATCTCGACCTGGTTTGAGAAGATCTGCAATGATATCTTTAAGAGTTTCTGGACCAAGGTCTAGTTCTTGCGCCATTTCCTTGACTGAAAGCAACTTGAGTTTACTTTGGGCTTCTTCATTTAGGTCCTTGATGTCCAAGCGTTTGAAGAGTTCTTTAACGGCAGCGTAATTTTCTGGGTGAACTCCAGTATTATCAAGGATATTGCTACTTTCAGGGATACGGAGGAAACCAGCTGCTTGCTCAAAGGCCTTTGCTCCCAGACGAGGAACCTTCTTAATTTGAGCGCGTGAAGTGATTTTTCCTTCTTCCTCACGGTATTTGACAATATTTTCAGAAATGGTTTTATTGAGTCCAGCTACATGTGAAAGAAGAGCTGGGCTGGCCGTATTGACATTGACACCGACTTGGTTTACCACTGTATCCACGACAAAGTCCAGACTTTCAGACAGTTTCTTCTGGCTGACATCGTGTTGGTATTGACCGACACCAATAGATTTGGGATCGATTTTAACCAATTCCGCAAGAGGATCTTGCAAACGACGGGCGATAGAGATAGCCGATCGCTTTTCAACGGTCAAGTCTGGAAACTCCTGACGAGCTAATTCACTAGCAGAATAGACAGAAGCACCACTTTCATTGACGATAACATAGCTGACTTCAGGGAAATCTTTCAGAACTTCCGCTACAAAAGCTTCACTTTCACGACTGGCCGTTCCATTTCCGATAGCAATAATTTCCACGCCATACTGACCAATCAAGTCTGCCAAATCTTTCTTAGCTTCTTCGATTTGACGAGCAGATGCTGGTTTAACAGGATAAATGACCTGTGTTGTCAGCATTTTTCCTGTTGCATCAACGACAGCTAACTTGGCACCTGTACGAAAGGCAGGGTCAAATCCAAGAACCACGCGCCCTTTCAGCGGAGCAACCAAGAGGAGATTGCGCAGGTTGTCAGAAAAGAGTTGAATAGCTCCCTCTTCTGCCTTTTCAGTTAATTCTGTACGAATACGGCGCTCGATAGCAGGCAGGACTTTTTTTTTAACAGATTGCTGAACCACTTCATCTATATAGGCATTTTTCACCTTGAAACGAGCAGCAAAGAAAGCTAGAATACGGTCCGTCGCATGTTCAAAACTGACCTTCAAAATTCCTAGTTTCTCCCCACGATTAAGCGCCAAGGTACGATAGCCCTGCATATTGCCAACGGTCTCTGAAAAATCATAATATATCTGAAAAACTTGTTTTTCATCAAGACTTTCATCCTTGACTTGGGAAGTGAGTTTAGAGTGTCTCAGCACCTCCTGATAAGTCATGGAACGCAAGGTCACATCTTCCGATAAGGCTTCAACCAAGATATCAACTGCACCAGCTAAAGCTTCCTTACCAGTCACAAATCCTTCACAGACAAACTTCTCAGCTTCTTTCTCTAAGTCAGCTACATTCTGCAAAATCAGGCGAGCAAGAGGAAAGAGTCCAGCTTCACGGGCAATGGTTGCCTTGGTTCGACGTTTTTCCTTGTATGGAAGATAGAGTTCTTCTACGTCTGCTAATTTTTCGGCAGCCAAGATAGCTTCTTCCAACTCCTTGGTCAACTTGCCTTGTTCTTGAATCTTCGCCAAGACAGCTTCCTTACGATCGTTGAGATTGGTCAGACTTTTATCCAAGTCGATAATGGCCTTAATCGCCACCTCATCCAGACTACCAGTCATGTCCTTGCGATAACGCGCGATAAAGGGAATAGTCGCCCCTTCAGCTGTCAAACTTAGAACGGTATCAATTTGCTTTAACGTCACTCCCAAATCCTGGGAGATTTTTTCATATTTTTTATCCATGAATCTATTATACCACAAGCTAAACGTTTCAAATTAGCTCTTACAGTATTTAAAAACAATATGTGGGGAATAGATTTATATGCTATAGCGCAATAACTTGTACTTAAAGAGCATTGCCACCTTTTTTTAACCAATCCATGACATCAAAAGTATTTAATGGATCTGGCATAATAGCTAGTTCTGAAAGATGTTCCTGACCTGGAATAACACATTGACTTTTTAAATTTTTATATGGACGATTGACTAAAATTAATTTATTAGAATAGGGAAGATTATCCATCTTACTTAAAATTTCTTCACTAGCTGAATCTTTATTATCAAATTTAAAATAGAGATTATCCCAATTTATACGTTTTTTTCTTTTTTCCCACTTAGTCCGTGCTTCTTCAATACTAGAATAATGTAAAAAGTGAATATCTATATCTCCTAAGTGCCCCAAAGGATAAACTTCATGAGTCCAGCTCGGTGAAATAAGTTCCTCTTCGAAAACAAGTTCTTGTTCCATATAGTAACGAAAATCCTTTGTAAGTTTATAATAATCATCAGGGAGAATAAATAAACCAACAAAAGGTGTTCTATATTGAAAACCAAGTTGTTTATAAATTAATCCGCCGACACAATTATTACTTATAATGGTAAAATCTAATCTTTCAAGATCAAGAAAAGGGAAAATTCCTTTCTCTGCAGCTATCAACTTATGATAAACAATTTCAGAATCTAAATGTTCACCGTCATTTTTTAACCAAGCACTAAAATTTGCTAATTCTTGAATATACTGTTTTTTCGCTATTTCTATATCATAGTCTTCTAAGACAGAGCAATCTTTGATTCTATTTTCATAATTTTCTAATATGATTTTGTAGGAGTCTTTTAGAGGTTTAGCATCTACAACAGGTTTATAGATATATGTCGGGAAATTAATATAGGTTGCAGTTTTAGAGTGAATATAAAGTCTCCAAATAAGGTTGTTTATATCAAATTGATTTATTTTTCGTAAAAGCTTACTATTGAATAATTTTCCAAATAATGAGCAATATTGTTTTCTAATTCGATGATCTGTATCATCCATCTTTTGCAAAACTTGAACATTCGTTAAATTTTCTGTCAACCAATTATCCCCCCAAGGATAAAAGTAAAATACTCCATCATTCAAATCAGCAAAATTACCAAGAACCACATCAGAATCAGATAATCTTATCGCATGATACATCTTTTCAAATGTCCAATCAAATAATGAATCATTTGAAGATAGAAACGTAATATAATCTCCTGTAATCATATCAGACAACTCAGCAAAAGAATTCTCATCTATAATCTTAATATTAAATGATAGATCCATCTGTTGGCTAATGGAAACTATTTCCTCTGTAGATTGATTTACAATAATAACCTCTATATCTTTTAATGTTTGTCTTTCCACTATTGACAAAGACTCTAATAAACTATTTCTGTCTCCTTGATGTAACAAAACAACACTAATTGAGTAAGTCAATTTGACTACCTCCCATGATTTTCTAGTAATGATTTTCTTTTTAATTAATTATAACACAAGTATAGTGTATATCATGCTATATTATCTATTAGCCAGTCAATTTGAAATTTTAATTTTTTCATTTTCCTCAAAATAATAGTATAATAGTGGTAGAATTTAGAATCGAGGTATAGCTATGGCTGTAAAATTTACAAAAACTGATGACTTGGACAAGATGTTTGAAGAGTTTGCTAAACTCCCTGATTTGAAACAAGTCACTTTCCCTGATGACAAAGAGAAAAAAGCCAAAGCAGAAAAGAAAAACTAGATGACTGCTTTCCAACAACTCCCATCTAGTGTGCTTCAGACTGGAGCCATTTTTCTCTCCATTATCATTGAAGCTCTCCCCTTCGTTCTGATAGGAAGTATTGTTTCAGGGCTGATTGAGGTCTATATCACACCTGATAAGGTTTATCATTTTCTCCCTCGAAATCGTTGGGGGGAGAATCTTTTTTGGTACCTTCGTAGGGATTCTTTTTCCCTCTTGTGAATGTGGAATTGTTCCCATTATCAATCGTTTTCTGGAAAAAAAGGTTCCCAGTTACACGGCCGTTCCCTTTCTTGTGACAGCACCTGTCATCAATCCCATTGTTCTCTTTGCGACCTATTCTGCCTTTGGCAACTCCTTCCATGTCGCTCTGTTACGAGCTCTTGGTTCCATTCTTGTAGCTGTGATACTTGGGATTTTTCTAGGATTTTTCTGGCAAGAACCGATTCAAAAAGAAAATCGTCTAGCTTGTCATGAACACGATTTTTCTCACTTGAGCCCTGCAAAAAAAGTTTTTCAGGTCTTTGTGCAAGCTATAGATGAATTTTTTGATACAGGGCGTTATTTAGTATTTGGCTGTCTCTTTGCTTCTGTGATACAGGTCTACGTTCCAACTCGGATTCTGACCTCTATCAGTGCAACCCCTATTTTTGCCATTCTGCTTTTGATGCTTTTAGCCTTTCTTCTCTCTCTCTGCAGTGAGGCGGATGCCTTTATCGGAGCTTCTCTTCTCTCGAGTTTTGGTTTGGCACCAGTTCTGGCCTTTCTCGTCATTGGCCCAATGCTGGATATCAAAAATATTCTCATGATGAAATTACTTGAAAGCACGATTTATCAGTCACTTCATAACGATTGTAACTCTTGCCGTCTTAGTGTATTCTCTCTTGATTGGAGTCATCCTATGATGCGATTTTTAGTTTTAGCTGGCTATTTTGAACTGACCATTTATCTCCATTTGTCGGGCAAATTAAACCAGTACATCAACATGCACTATTCCTATCTGGCCTATATTTCCATGGTGCTTTCCTTTATCTTGGCAGTCGTTCAATTGTATATCTGGATGAAACAAGTCAAAACCCACAGTCATTTGAACGGTCGATTGGCCAAGGTGACAAGTGTTGCTCTTTTGGCCATTCCAATTGTTGTCGGCTTAACTTTCCCAACTGTTAGCTTGGATTCTCAGACCGTTTCTGCCAAAGGCTATCATTTCCCCTTATCTGAAGGAACGGATCAAGCCATTCAGACAAGCGAAGGTACGACAAGCCAATATTTGAAACCAGATACCAGTTCTTATTTTTCAAAATCAGTCTATGAAAAGGAAATGCGAACGGCGGCGGATAAATACTTGTCCCAAGATAGCATTCAGATCACTAATGAAAACTATATGGAAGTCATGGAGGCCATCTACGACTATCCAGATGAATTCGAGGGCAAGACAGTCCAGTTTACAGGCTTTGTCTATAATGACCCCAGTCATGCTAATAGTCAATTTCTGTTCCGCTTCGGCATTATCCACTGTATCGCTGATTCTGGTGTGTATGGATTGCTGACCCAGGGAAATACCCGTCAGTATGAGAATAACACTTGGATAACGGCCAAAGGAAAACTGGTCAATCACTACCATAAAGAACTCAAACAAAACCTCCCAACCTTGGAAATCGACAGCTTTACCAAAGTCGATAAACCAGAAAATCCCTATGTTTATCGCGTGTTTTAAAAGAAAAAAAGACAAAACGAACAAGTTCTCTTCTGAATGACAGAAAAAGAGCCTGTTCGTTTTTGTTGAGTCTAGGTAGACTTTTATTCTATATTAATTATCACTATTCAATCACTATCTCAGAGAGAATAAGAGAACCACTCATTAATCATACTAGCGATTTCTTTGGGGGCTTCAGTATAAATCTCATGGCCAACGTTCTCTAGAAAAATAGTATCAAAATAGTCTGGCAATTCTTTTAGGGCTTCCTCTCTCCATGTAGCTTCATTAGGATAGCGAGGACTGATAAACAAGGTATCTCCCACTTCTCTCTTAAAAGCTTGTATTTTCCTCCGTAGGCGGAGTATCGCTTCTATATTTTCATATTTTATAGCTAACTCATATCTATTATACTCCGCATTCCAGTGATAGGACTGTCTTACAGCTTTCTCCATATTTTCTGACCAATGCTTTGCTTCAGATTTTTCTTTAGAAATAAGAACATCTAAGTCCGAAATAATTTGAGATTTGATATAGTTTTTAGTTTCCTCTAACTCTGTATCTAAAGGTAAAATCTTATCTAAATCTAGATAGCCACCATCCAAAAGAATTAGTTTTTTCACTTCAAAAAATTCCGATGCAAGATAACGAGATAAATCTCCTCCAAGAGAATGACCTATCAGACAGATAGATTCTTCCTCTACAATCTCATTTTTAAACCATGATTTCAATTCTGTTTCATCTCGAAGATGCTTTTCATATGGATTTAGAAAATAAATCTGCGAATTTAGTTCTTGAAGAAAATCCTTGCTATGATAGACATTGCTTCCCAAACCGCCAATAAAATATTTTTTCATTCTCTACTTAATACTATGCTTATTCATCTTTTGTTCAAAGATAGTCGTGATAATTTGACGCAATTCTTCGCGTTCTTTTTCTGGAATTTCACCACTTGTTTGAGCTGCAGCATAGAGTTCAGGGTGTTCAATTGAAATGCGTTTAATCGTACGTGTCGTAGCATGCTTTCTGACAAAAAACGGGATTCGCTTAATCAAGTCTTGTGGTACTAGCGCAAGAATCTTCTCAGCAGTTTCCTTGTCACTAATCTTAGACGTAGTCAGCCCCTTCTTAATCATTTCCTGTTCTTTTTCTGTAAAATCTTTTAATTCCATTCGATTGGTCCTCCTATATTCACTAAGTTAAATTATATACCAATTGTAGCAAGACGACAAATAGTCTGTTTGTAAAATGCTCTCTATACTACAATTTTCCTGTCACTCTTAATTGCTCTTTAATGAAAAATCACAAAACCTTTTGGAGAGATCACAAGCTGATTTTCCAATTCTAGGCAATTGCTTGCTAGTGCTACTGCTTCTTTTTCGACAATATAATCTTCTGTTGATTGGTTGAAGATCGCTTTGAGGACCTGTCCTTCGTATTTCCATTCCAAGGCTACTAGATCTGGTTTGATTTCTTGAAGATCATACTTACCATGCTGAATGGTTGCTGACGCTTGTTTTCTAATATTAATCAGCTTCTTCATGAAATTCAGCATATCATTGTCACTTGATACGCGTTCCCAAGGCATACAACGACGACAATCTGGGTCTGGACCGCCAGTTAAGGCTAACTCTGTTCCGTAATAGATACAGGGTGTTCCTTTTTGTAAAAAGAGAAAGGCTAGGGCTGATTTGACAAGTTGAACGTCTTCATTTGCCGTACACAAAATACGTTCTGTATCATGCGAATCCAAGAGATTAAACATAACCTCTGAAATCTGCTGTTTGTAATACATAGACTGACCATTGATTTCATCGATGAATTGGTCTGTCTTCTTAATTCCTCGTAAAAAATAGTCCTTGATACTATCAGATAAAGGATAATTCATGACCGCATGGAACTCATCTCCATTTAGCCAAGGCTGAGCCGTATGCCAGACTTCTCCTAAAATATAAAGATCAGGCTTTTTAGCTAAAACTGCCTTACGAAAATCCTTCCAGAACTGATGGTCAATCTCATTAGCCACATCCAAACGCCAAGCATCGATATTAAACTCTTCAATCCAGTAAGTCGCAACCTTTAATAGATAGTCTTTGACCTCTTGATTGGCTGTATTAAGCTTAGGCATATAGTCCTCGAAACCAAAAGCATGATAAGGCAACTCTCTCTTGTTGGCTAGCTTTTCAGTTGTCACTGGGAATTGTTGGATATGGAACCAATCTTTATAAGAAGACTGTTCACCATTTGACAACATCTTGCCATTGAGGAGATTGCGAACCAATATGATTAAATACAGCATCCAGCATGATTTTCATGCCACGCTGATGAGCTTGCTCGACCAGTTCCCGAAAGGTCTCCTTGTCCCCAAAATGACGGTCAATTTCAAAGTAATCTGTCGTATTATATTTATGATTGCTCGTAGATTCAAAGATGGGACAAAGATATAGTCCTGTAATACCCAAGTCTTGCAAATAATCCAGATGGTCAATCATCCCCTGTAAATCATCACCAAAGAAATCATCACTCTTAGGTGTGATAGATGAATCCCAGTCTAAAATCCCTTCTGGATTTAATAGAGCATTTCCATTAGCAAATCTCTCAGGAAATATCTGATACCACACCGTATCTGAAACCCAGTCTGGCACTTGACATGCATCAATTTCATGAAGATAAGGCAACTTAAATCCATTTCCAATAGCATGAAGATTTTCTAGAGAATTTTCAACGCACCCTTTATCGCCATACAAAATACTTTGACCTTCTGTATCCTTGAGTTCAAAGAGATACTGGATACGTGCAAAGTCAACTGACACTTCAACCTGCCAATAATCAAATAAGGCATCAGAAGTTATCTTAACCATTTCCTTTGTATCCTGATAAAATTCCTCCATAAAGATAAAAGGGTCCCCATAATGCAAGTTGATGCTTTCAATGTCATCTTTCTTGGTCCGGATACGGATGTGCACTGTCTTATCTTTATAAAGATAAGCATACTCAGACTCAGGTCTATGGTAAATAGCACTTAATTCCATCAATTTGTCTCCTAAAGTTTTAATTCCAATTTTACGCAAACGTTTTCATAATTGTGATTCTAGTATACTACTTTCGTATTTTATTTTCAAAGCTTGTCCGTAGATTCTAGTGGTTTGGTTCTATAAATAAAAAAGTAGCCAGTCTTACAACTTGCTACTTTTCAAATGATGATTTACAAATATCTTTGCAACCACTCTATTTTTTTAAAATCCTTATTGTTATTGTGATCATTTCGATAGGAATCTTGGGAAGAAGCCTTGTAAATGCTTAAAAACTGTTCCAAACTTGGAACTCGAAAAGAGATGTTTTCGAGATGAATCAGCTCTATATCCGATTCCGAAACTCCTGCAAAATCAGGTAAAGAATCGATACTTCCGAATTCAACACTCACACCATCCTTTTGGAATTCATGCTCATGAATATCTATTAAGGCATAGCCTAAGTGTTTCATCACTTTCATTATCTTGTCCCAGTCATAAATTCTGAGATGATCAGGTGCTTCCCAACCTCTAGGGTCACCAGGCACATGAACGTCAATGTCAGACGGTCCCCATTCTTCATTTGATCGGTATTCAAACCCCAAAGACCCCATGAGCGTCGGTGTGATTCCGACTTGGTTTAAATGAGAACAAATTGTTCGAAATTCATTAAATAGAGAATTCATTCCTCCTCCAATCGTTGATATAGAACTTAATTTCGTTGTGAATAATAAACTAATTTTTACCTTCTACTCTTTCGGTTTTGAAAATACTTCTACTCGTTGAGCTAGGACTTTGATTTCTACAGGTAGGTTATCGGATTTATCGCCGTCAACATCTGACTCCAATTCACTATCTGAAGAGATCTTAATATTACGCGCTCTGATATACTCAATATTATCATTGCCGACAACATCTCCTTTTAGTAAATCAGGAATAACGGATAATTTAGAGAATATAGAAGCATCTTTTAGAATCAAAATATTAGCATAGCCGTCCTTGTTTTCTTCAAAGATTTTTTTGTCAGCGAAGTAATTTGTCAAGAGAACCAAAACATGGCTAGCTTCACCAACATAATTTCCATTTTCTGTCTCAACCTTAATGTTAAAGACCTGATCCGTCATGACAGACTTCATGGTATTTACAGCATAGGCAAGAATACCAAATTTTGTCTTGTCCTCAATTTCAACATTGTGAATCGCCTCAGGTAGAGAACCGATACTAAAAATATAACCAAAATAATTGTCATTCGCTTTACCGATATCAATCTTGTTGGTTAAATTAAAATCGAGTTCATCTATCGCACCATCGATGTCTTGATTGATTTCCAAAAGTTTTGTAATGAGGTTACCCGTACCGCCTGGGATAATCCCTAACTTAGGAATGTAGTCTCTTTCAGCAATACCTGAAATTACTTCATTGACAGTCCCATCTCCACCGAACACAACCACTGCATCGTACTGCTCACGTGAAGCCTCTTCAGCAAAATGTGTTGCATCCAGCGCCTTTTCGGTAATTTTGGTTTCCACGTGCTCAAAGTATTCTTTTGCTTTATTCTCCAGCTTTTCTTTGTAATCCAAAGCCTTCTCGCCACCAGAAGTAGGATTGATAATTAACATTGCTTTTTTCATTGATTTTCTCCTTAATACTCGTTAGAAATCTTTATATTTCATCGTATGCAAGTAAATGTACTCCCATTATATAATGAAAATGCTGAAAAGAAAAATATGACGTACTGGAGATTGATACGCTTTTATTCTATTTTCCCATCTAATGACTACATTCTTTAAGGGGTCATCTAAGTAAGAAAAGGCTTTATCCTTTATCCAACCAGGAATACCATAAGCTGCTTCTGCTATACTGCCTGTAATTGCAGCGAGAGTATCACTATCCCCACCAAGGGAAATCGCATTTCTAATCGCATCTTCAAAATCTGTACTTTCAAGAAAGGCTATGATAGCCTGAGGAACTGTATCCTGACAGGTTTCATTGAACCGATAGTCAGGACGAATTTCATCTAGTGATTGAGAAAGGTTATACCCATACTCCTTCTCTAGGTACTCTTTGATGCGTCTCTTACACTCTATAGGGTTATCATTTTAATAACACGCTAACTCACTTACAATATAATACAAAAAATATATTTTTAGAAAAATAAGATAATAAAATTATTTTAGCATAAAATTTCTGAACAAAAATTTAAATTTCAAGAAAAGTATTACTCTATTCCCTCTCTCAATCCTTTAACATCTATAGTTCCAAGATTAGTATCCTGACTTCTATGAGAAGGGAAGCCTGTAAAACCTGGTCTAGAAGTACTACTACGAGACTTGTCATAAAACACACTCAATATACCCGTTAATATAAATTGAAGTCCTAAATGCATTTCTTGATCATTGTGAGTAAAATGTATATACCTAGCGCTATTTCCTCCCTGTGGAGGGCGTGTCTTAAAAATAGTCCATCCATTAAGGGAACCAATATATCCTACTAGATTATCAAAATAATCATACTCATTTGAATAGGTTGATTCCATTTTATTAAATATTGTACTTGGACGAATATTTGTAGATTCCATTGAAACTAATGCTAAAAACGGTCCTCGTAATGGAGTATCTTGACTTGAACAATGACAAAGTTTTGAAGCCGATCTCAACGATTCAATTTCAGGAATTATATGGTTAGTTTTTAATTTCTTTTTTACAGATATGATTCCAATAACACCCTCAGGTGGTACAATAACACTTTCACCAAACCTTTGAAAAACAGGATACCTTCCGCTATTATAAACTATTATGTCCAATTGTGAAGAATTAGTATCTTCCTTATTTCTCCTACTTCTATTATCTAACTCCGTTTTTACAGCGGGTCTCAGTATGAATCCTGTTAATACTTCCAATTCCCTTGGTAAATACTTTTTAAGATATTCCCGTATTAGAGTTTCAACATACCTTCCATCTTCTGCGTTATGTGCTGAACCTTCTACTTCTTTTGATGGAATCAATACTTGAAATTGTCTATAGGTTTCTAGCATTGCTTTTATCTCATTCGACCAATAGTTTTGTAACCTTCTTCCATCCATGACTAATTAATTTATAACCTTTCAATTTATACTAAAAAATAGCAATCATTTCTTCTCAAACACTACTTATTAGGTATTATTAACTGCTTACCTACAATCATCTTGATACATAATTACATATTAATACTCCTCAAAATTTATATATTTTTTATAGGTCAACCACAACGATATCTAGATTAATTTCTTAATAAAAGTAATAAAATAAATCATTGGCATCTCTTTCTTCCCATGTGCGAAAAATCAATCTTTCTGTTTCTAAAATCATTTTTCTCTCCTTAAATTCTAACTGTTTATAACATTGTTTAGATGGAGGATTTGTTACGATTTGACTCTTTGTATCAACGCTACCGCTCCGACATGTGCCACAGTCGGTTGTTACCCCTCAATCACATTAATACCGAGGGTACACTATACACTTTTGAATACCATGTGATTCTCAAAACTCACTCCTATATTCGTCATAGTTTCTTTGGTTACATCTTAGTCAATAAGTTACTTCCCATTATGACCAAAAATCTGTATTAAATTTCTTACTTCTTAAATAAACTTGCTTAAAATTAATCCCAAAAAAGACTAAGGTAATTAATTGTCGTGATAAATACTCTACATCTATTAGATCATCAGGTGACACATTAACCTTATTGCCGTGAGCTATATCGTTCCTAATTTTGACAAGTTCCTGAACTCTGTTACTATCTATTTTAAGTAATGTTGATTTGGTAGAATCACCATCATCCAAATTATTTGTGATACTGCTTAACGCTAGAACTATGCGTCTATGATTTTTTCTCTCAAGGCTATTATTTAATGTTGAGTTTAGTTCTCCAGCTAATTCAGTAAGGGTTTCTTGATCAAAAAACGTATTATCAAAATTCGACAAAAACAATTGCTCCAAGAAGGTCTTTGTTAAATTTTTTCTTGCCTCATTAGAAAATCCTGTCAAAATTTTAGTATTATCAAGTTGCAATTTTGCTACACGTTCAATAGGCTTAAAGTACATAAAGAACTGTTCTTCACTGTGATTTCTATAGTCATGTAACGCTCCAATAGAACACATCTTCATCAAAGATAAGATTTCATCCCTGCGCTTTCTATTTTTCTTGTGATTTAATTTACGTTCTATGGTAGAAAGTTTTTCCAGCCATTCAGATACTGATAGATTTTCTAATTGTCTTTCATCTAAAATTTCCTCAGTTTTCTCGAAATTATACTCAAAAGTAAAAAGAGGCAAAGTAGTAAAAAATGATAATATAATCAGACATTCACTAATATTTTGTTTCTGAGCAGAAGTAATTTTTAAGTAATGACTCTCATTGCTGTTCACATACTTTATCTTACATTTCCAAAATGCTATCACTGCTCCATTTGGTAATTGCAACCTAGTACTCCAAACATCATTAAGATCATCATAAAAATCATTGAAATCAATAGTTACAGCATATATCATTATTTTATTCCAACTTTTCAGTATTCGTTTTATGTTCAATATTATAATATAAATATTTAAAAATGCTACAATCGAGGCTTTTCATATCCCTTTTCGTTCAAAGTTTTAAGATTTACCAACAAGCTTACACATTCGACATGTGGTAATATTCTTCTTTTATATTAATAAACGAAAGGCAGTAAAAATCATTTTAGAATGATACTGTGTAACGGAAAGATTTTCACCACTTCAAAAGAAACGACATTCATCATTCCACTTGAAATTACAACAGAAAATTCTTTAACATCGATTATCTAGATAGACCGATTGTTACCTTCAATAATGGATATGCTGATCTAAATTTTAAAATGTTGTTTCCTTACTAATCCTATTACTCGCCAATATAGTATAAATAAAATAACCAATAAAAATGATGATAAAAATAACATTAATTTTTAACACAAAATAGAGATTTAACAAATTTGCGAACGCATGAAATAATATACAGTATCCCACAGATTTCGTTTGACAGTAAAGAAGCCCTAAAACAAAACTTAAAAATAATGTATATATAAAAAATAAAATAAAAGGAAATCCTTGATGGCTTTCTCCAACTATAAACCATAAAGGCAGATGCCAAATCCCCCAAATTGATCCTACAATCAAATTAGATTGCCAATAAGTATATTTTTTATCAAGTAACGGTTGTAATATACCTCTCCATCCTAATTCTTCATGTCCACCACCAAAAAAAATTAGTTGTATAAAGAATAATGGCATCAGATAAATTGATACTCCATTTAATTCTAAGGAAGATACTGAAAATAGTATCAAAATTGCTAACAAATGAATAATGAAATAAATACTACTATTTTTTCTTTTATTAAATACAAAATGTTTAAATTTTATATTATTCCTTTTCAAATAAAAGCCACTTGCAATAGCTGGACCAAGTGCACCTACTATATGTAACATTCTCCCTATAAATGTTTCTAATCCCAAAATATGAGATTGCGTAAAGATGGCAAGAAGCCCCCAAGCTATATAAGTAATTCCAAATGTACAATAAAGATAATTTTTTAAATTCCTTTTATCAATTTCTGTCATTTTATCTTCCTAATCTTGATTATTCTACATATAATATTTTTTTACTGCTTCTTAGTTTTTCTCGATTATAACTACCTATATTCTATCATAAAAACACAAAAAAAGCCTTACAATCAAGGCTTTTCATTATTCATTTCGTCAATACTTTAGTTTCGTAGATTCAGATTCGTATGATTAAAACTAGTCAATTTTCTCTGTGATGTTTCCAAGTTTATCCAATACAAGACAGGAATGATCATTTAGTGGAATTATGGGAACATTAACGAGTTCTTCAGCTCTCTCCTTATTAGCTTTATCATTCCAGGAATCATAATGGACACTAATTAAAAACTGACTAAAGAGTCCTAATCCATTTTTTATCTTTATCTGATGATCTGAATTATCATTAGGTGAGACATAGACTTTCTCTCCTAATAATAAGGCTCCTGCAGAAAATCCTATAACTTTAGCCCCTTTTTTCAGCATAAGCTCGATATAATTTTTGAACTCCTGATTGACATAAGTAGCTATATATTTTTCCGTATTTCCACCACCGATGATAATTAGATCAGCATCTAGATAGCTATCAAAATCAATCTGCTCAGTGTCCAGGAGCAAGTAATCAACGTTTAGATTAGGAAAATGGCTTCGGAAAACTTCCGTGTACTTTTTCATATACGGTTCCCAATTTTCTCGATAAACTGTAAAAATGACAATTCTTTCGATCTTCCTTGATGACACAATTTTATTAACAATCGTATGGTTCTTAATCGGCGGATTTCCACCCATCAAAAAAATTTGTTCGTCCAATCTTTCACACTTTCTAAAGATACATAAATGTTGGCCACTTTCTGAAATTATAATTTTTTCTTAAAATGAATAATTCTATTTGCCTCCTGAAATCCAATATTGAGATGAAATCTTATAGAATCGGTATTTGTTAAAGTACAATCACTTGCAAATTCCTTACATCCTTTATTTTTCGCCCATTCCTCACATTTTGTACAGAGATTTTTAGCAATATCCTTTAAACGATATTCCTCGTCGACAATAATCCCTTCTAAGAATCCAACAGGACTATATTTACAACCTTCAACATAATCAAATCTGAGTGAACATAGTGCTAGACCTACAATTGTGTCACCTTCAACTTCAGTAAAGATTGCAGTATTTTTGACATTCGTATATCTTTTTACTTCATCAATAGCTTCTTTATCGGTCAATTGGGGTCATAATTGTTTCATTAGTTTAGCCGTTTTTATAAAATCTTTTGTTATTCCATCCATATTGATGTTCCTCCGCAAATTACAAGCAAATGTTTCGAATCATGCTGTTACTTTGTTACTCATTGATTGATACCAATACCATTCCCTTCTACTTTTCGCTGTCTCAAATCGGAAGAGCAGTGCCACGCACTCAGCGGTTCGGACTTACCTTATCATTTCGTCGGTTTCCCTCCTCATTCTAAGAGTCCTATCTCATGGGCGGAACATTTTCATTCTATACTAATTGACGAAAGCGAGTAAAAGTGATTTGGGCATGATACTGTGTAACAAAACTATTCTAATAAAGCCTTAAGTTTTGCTTTCATACAAGAAACCCTATCTTTGTAGAAATCTTCAAAGTCTGAAAACTCCAAGCTAGTTTCATTAGAAATAAATAGTTGCTGTCTAGAAACATCATTTTCTTCCACCCATAACTTCAACAATTTATCATTTTTTGCAGTATTCAACTCACTGTTCAGTAATTGCAGATTTCCAAGTTTATTCCAATTATTAGAGACACGACTAATCAGCTCACTATACTCCGAGTTTTTCTGTTTAAATAAAGTTTGTGGATGAAGATGGTCAACATGGAAGTTTTGATTGTAGTAATCTAGGTCTGGATAAAATAAAGATAAAACAAAGAATATATCCCGATCATATGTACGTTCAAACAAATCATCAATAAATTCTGAATCAAAATTGTAGTTCTTCGTTGGATGGGATTTGGCTTTATCAATAATTGATTGAAGTGGAAATTGTCCATCATTTTGTTCATTTATTATTTTTCTAAGTTCCAAGAGCACTGTATCAGCTTGGCCACCAAAAACTCTCTTTAGGAACGCAAGAATTAACCATTTCTTTATTGACTTATGGTTTTGTGTTCCTAGGAATCTAGTTTTTATTATCTCATGTTCCATTTCATGTTTATACACAAAATAAATTATTGGTATTGCAGCATTTAATGAGGGGAAAGTCTGACTATTGAATCCCATCTTATAAAACATTTGGAAAACATTTGCAATAACTATCTTTATGCGATCCCATTCTTTAATTACCCTCCTCAGTAATTCCTGGTCAAAATTCTTCACCCTATTTTTTATGTCTGACGAATATATTACCAAGATTGATTTGATAATTAAATCTGAACTAATATTGAAATCACCAAAATTTCTAATATCTTTAATCAGTTCGTCAAATTCATCACGACTTTCTTTCCAATGAGTTGTTAAAACTGACATAAGCAAATCAGAAAAAGTTAGCTTAGTTCCTCCATCGTTAGTCCTAATAAAAATATCTAAAATCTTATCTAAATCTTGTTCATCTTCTTGGTAGTAATTTAATATTCTATCTTTCTTTATAATATCATTTAATTGAACTAATAACTCGTATGCATAATCTTTATCCAAAATTTTTTCTTGTTCTTCCAAAAATTGAAATAATGCTAAGTCTTTATTAAAATTTAGTATGTCTCCAACCTTAAACCAATATTTATCGCCTTCATTTACTTCATTTTGAGTTAAAAATCTAAAATTAAATGCCCTATCAATATCTGACTCCCTTTCAAATTTTGATGATAGATCCAAGTACAAAAATTTTTCATCAAAGTGATCTGATTTATTAATCCACTTTCTATGTGGCTTTTTTACAGTATAGCTTCCTTTCAACCCAATATATAAACTGTTCAATCGCTGTTGTCCATCAATAACAGCAAAAAAATCAGCATCTGATGCCGTTTTACTAATTAATTCATTCTCTACACCAAATCTTTCTTGATATTTCCTCAAAAAAGAATAATAATTATATTCATTTTTTATTTTAGGATCTGTTATTTCCCATAACATAAGTGAGTTCATTGGATACCCTCTCATGAGACTATCAAATAATAATTCGATTTGTTCAAGTTGCCAGACAAACCGTCTCTGGATACCTGGCAAAACAAATTTATTTTCATCAATCTTATCCATTGCTTCCTTTATTGTTATGGGACTTTGGAACCCTTTAACCATAGTAGCTCTCCTTTATTTTTATTATTTATATTTTACTACAAATCAGTATTCATTTATAGTATTATGTTAAAAATTCATATATAAAATATCAATAATAGACGAAGTCTTTGCTATTCCCTCAAACTCCTAAACTATGGAAGTAGGTTACACCTCCTAAGTTTTATGCCAATAGATTGACAGCCTATCAGTTTATCACATCCAGGGACTCAACTTGTACTCTCACTCTGATACTTACCCTCTAAACAACAAAAAGCCTTGCACTCAAGGCTTTGATTATCCCTTTCGTTACAAGGTTCTAAGCTTTCACGAGCAGAGAAACACACTCCACATGATGCGTTTGCGGAAATAAATCAACTGGCTGGACTTTCTTCAACTCATATCCCAATTCTTGGTAGAGTTTGATATCACGCGCCATGGTTGCGACATTGCAGGAGATATATGCGATGCGGTCTGTTCCTGTTTGAGCGCTTGCTTTGATAAAGCTATCAGTGAGTCCTTTTCTCGGTGGGTCCACTAGGATAAGGCTTGGTTGAATGCCATCTTTAAGCCAGCTTTTCATAGCGTTTTCAGCTGTGTCGCAAACATAGTGGGCGTTTGAAATATTGTTCAGTTGAGCATTCTTCTCGCTATTTTCAACCGCCTCTGGAATCACTTCAACACCATAGACTTCCTTAACATGTTTCGCAACAGAAAGACCAATCGTCCCGATACCAGAATAGGCATCAATGACCACATCATCTTCTTTTAACTCCGCAAAGTCAATGGCTGTCTGATAAAGTTTTTCAGCCATTTCAGTATTGACTTGGTAAAATGCTGGTCCAGCGATTTGGTAGTCATTTCCCAACATCTGGTCAGTAATAAAGTCTTGTCCATAAAGCGTACGCCATTCCTTGCCAAAAATAGCATTGGTGTTCTGATCGTTGATATTTTGCATAACAGACACAATCTCTGGGAACTGCTTGATTAATTGTTCAATCAACTGGTCAACACGAAAAACTTTGGGACGAGTTGTCACCAAAATAACCATGATTTGTCCTGAGTAGTGACCTCTACGTACCACAAGATTTCGAATCAAGCCAGCTTGTTCCTTTTCATCATAAGGTTTCAAATCATAACGACGGAGCAAGTCGCGTAGGGCAACTACTAGCTCATCAATCACAGGATCTTGTATAAAGAAATCTTCTAGAGGCATGAGGTCGTGGGAATTCTTACGGAAAAATCCAGTTTCCAAGACACCATTGACTCGACGAACAGGGACCTGTGCTTTGTTGCGGTACTTGATTGGATTTTCCATACCTAAAGTTTCAGCAACCTCTACATCAGCAATTCCAGCAATCTTATATAGACTGTCTTTGACTTGTTTGGTTTTAAACTTGAGCTGTTCTGTATAGGCAAGATGACCTAAATCAGCGATTCCTGAACGTAGGTAAGCCAAATCTAGATCTTGATTACGGTATGGTGATTGGACAAGGTATTCTTCAACCTTCCCAAAACCAATCTTTTTATTGACCTTGAGGACACGCATGAGGATTTTTTCACTTGGTAAGGCATTTTCTACAAAAAAAAACCAAACCATCCACTTTGGCAACACCTGCACCTTCATGGGTCAAGTCAACAATTTCAACTTCTACAATATCATTTTTCTTTAACATTCTCTTCTCTTTCTATTGACCGACAAAAAAGACGGCAACGTTACGGTTACCATCTATTATACCATGAAATTTCTTAAGAACCAAAACTCTTGAAGAAGTTGACAATGGCTTGCCAGAGGGAGCTTAGGAAATTCCCCCCGTCCTCTAGTGCCTTATCAGCATCAAAGTTAAGGTTGATATTTTTAAAACTGTCGCCAGCTTGTGAAACAATACTTTGTTTCAGGTCATTCAGGGTTTTAGTGAAGTCTGCATTGCTGAGGATATCACTCTTTGAGAGATTCAAAGCAAAATTGATGATAATATTGATCTGGTTTCCTGTTATAACCTGATCAAGTTTGTAATTTTTCAAGGTATCTTCAACAATTTTACGGACATCTTCCTCTGTCAGATTTCCCTTACTTTCTTTAGCTTTGGCGAGTGCTGACTTGATATCAGTTAGGGCAACATTTAATTTATTAGCATCATAGCCTGACTTGTCCTTGTTTTCAGCATTGATATCGGACAAAGCCTTCAACTCTTCTTGAGCCAAATCTTTGTTGGCTTGTGGCACCTTGGCTCCATTAGCTTCAAGTGAATAGTAAATTCCGGCTAAGGCACTCTCACCTGTAACGGGAATAGGGGCTGCTACAGTGATTTTGGCGTGTTCCACACCCAAAGTTACGGCCGCATTGCGGTACATATCCTGCGTCACCTTAGTGATGTTTTCTTGTGTTTCAATCTTGACCTCAAGTGGCGACTTGTCACCTAGTTTTTGAATCTTGGCTGATGAATACAGTTGTAAACTAGAGTCATTGGTCACATTCATAATCTTAGAATAGACATCAGGTGTCATGGTCTTGAGTTCTTTGGTGTCTGTTGAGGCATTGTAGCCTAGCTTTTTAAGGGTTTGATTTTTTTGATCTTCAGACAATGATGAACCTAGGACATATTCAGGTTGGACATAGGTTTCATCGATGACTTTTTGAACATCTGTTGCTGCATGGGCGCTATTTATAGCTGTTACTGCCCACAAGACCGCAGCACTGGTCAGAAAGAGTTTCTTTCTCATAGGGAATTTCCTCCTTTACCTTTCTAGAGTAATATATCTATCTTAAAGAAAACTTATAACAAAAACATCTGGACTAGCCAGATGTCGAAAAGAGAGTGAAACATTTGATGATGTAAAGGTTGAGTTGCACCTGTCTAGAGTAATAATAGTTTCCTCCATTTACATAGAGTTCAGCACCGTGAAAAATGGAAATGGGGTGCATATAACTATAAGTCTTTCCAGTGGTATTGCCAAGCAAGGGAGCAACAGTCTCACGAGAGTACTGTTTGGCCAGAGCCAAGGTATTTTCCTTGCCATTTTGGGCGATAAAATCGATATAGGCAGGTCCAAAATTATAGGCTTGAACAGCTGTCCAGACATCAACACCCTTCTTCTGAGCCAGATACAGATTGTCTGTCAGAGTTTGAACACCTTGCCGAATGCTAGAAGCATTATCATTGATGGTGTTGGTAGAGCCACTTGCAGACTCACTAGACTGCATAACATCGCCTTCTTTTCCTTTGGTTTCGGTATAAATCATAGCGAGCACAAGCTCTTCGTTTGCTGGGGTGTCTTTTTCACTCAAGATTTCTCGTACCATGGGCTGGTAGGTCATGACTTGCTTAACATCTTGGTGAACACGGTAAGTTTTATAGCCAGCAAAAAGGAAGACTGCTAGTACAAGCACTCTTCGAATTCGTTTGAACATTATTTACTTTGGATATCCTCAATATTTTTGATTAAGATAGAGTAGGTTCCATTATCATTTTGAATAAACTCAACAGACTCGGCGTCTTGATAGACGTTATTGGGAACGATGAGCTCAATTCCATTTGACAAGGAGAGTTTTTGGTTTTCAAATTTCTTTAATTGGCGACTGGCATCAATTTCATCAAATTGAATAGGCTCTGGTACAGCTTCCTTGACTTGGTCAATAAAGCTCAAACGAGCCGTCAGATTATTGTCAAAAAGGTCGTTAGCCAATTTCTCAGGTGACAATTCATTGCTTTCTTCTAGGTTGTTGAAAATCGCTGATTTGACCTTGGATTGAAATTGAAAATCATCTGTGTTAAAAGATTCAGCAATGCGCTGTGCCGTTTTTTCCAGTTCTTTGATAGATTTCTTTGGTGAAATCTTAGGGGCGACAGCAAGAAGATTTTCTGAAAAATAGTTCAAGAAAGTCCCGTTGTACTTGATTCGTTTTTCAATCAGATGATACTTGCGACTCTGAAGATTAACCACCAAGGCCTCATCAGCCCCTGTTCCAAATCCAGGCAGGTTATTCTGAGTCAGCTTGATTGGATTATCAACTTCTCCTCCGAGGTGGGTCAAGGTCTCCCGCAGAGCAATTCTCAAGAAAGCGAAATGTTCCACGCCTTCTTTAGAAAATTGCACAAAAATCAAGTCATTGGTCTTGAGGTTTTCTGAAATGCTGAACTCCTCTTTCCAGAGATTAGCCAGCGTTACTGATGTCTCCAACAAATCGTCTGTAATATGATTGAAGAAGGGATTTTCTTCCTCGAAAATCCCAGTCTTGGCTTCATCTGAATACACACGTTCAATTTTCTTGCGTAGATATTCTTCGATTTTTGGAGTGATATTGAGAAACTTATCCACTAAGAACAGCTCGGTATCATCCGGACTGAACTGATGGATAATGGCTTTCTTAATATAAATGTCCATAAAAGTTTTAGTCCTCGTATAATGGGAAGGCATCTGTCAATTCTTTGACTGCACTTCTCACTTCTTCTAAGACAGCCTCATTTTCTGCATTCTTAAGGGTTTTAATGATGAGTTCAGCCACTTTGCGACTTTCTTCTTCACCAAATCCACGTGCAGTAATGGCTGCAGATCCAATACGAATACCACTTGTCTTGAATGGTGATAAGGTTTCGTAAGGGATTGAGTTTTTATTTAGGGTAATATTGACTTCATCCAGCAAGTTTTGAGCAACTTTTCCGTTTTCTACAACCTTAGTTACATCCACTAGGAAGAGGTGGTTTTCAGTCCCGCCAGAAATAATACGGAAATCAGAATCTTGCAAGAAGACTTCTGCCATAGCCTTGCTGTTTTTGATAACATTAGCAGCATATTCCTTGAAGGCTGGATCCAAAACTTCTTTGAAGGAAACTGCCTTAGCCGCCACAACATGTTCCAAAGGACCGCCCTGAATACCTGGGAAAATAGCTGAATTGATTTTCTTAGCTAGTTCCTCATCATTAGTCAAAATTAAACCACCACGAGGGCCACGAAGGGTTTTGTGGGTCGTTGTTGTCGTGATATGAGCGTATGGCACTGGGCTTGGATGTAGACCAGCCGCCACCAAACCAGCGATATGGGCCATATCCACCATGAGCTTAGCTCCAACAGCATCAGCAATTTCACGGAATTTTGAAAAATCTATAATTTGAGAATAGGCTGAAGCACCTGCTACAATCAATTTTGGTTTTACTTCTTGGGCTTGTTTCAAGATAGCATCAAAGTCCAATAGTTCCGTTTCAGGGTCAACACTGTAAGAAACAAAGTTGTAGGTTTGACCAGAGAAGCTTACAGGAGCTCCGTGGGTCAAGTGACCACCTGCTGCCAAATCCATTCCCATAACCGTATCACCTGACTCAATCAAGGCCATGTAAGCCGCACAGTTAGCTTGGCTTCCAGAGTGAGGTTGGACATTGGCGAATTTAGCACCGAAAATTTCTTTGCGCGTTCAATGGCTAGAGATTCTACCACGTCTACCACATCCGTTCCACCATAATAACGGCGTCCTGGATAACCTTCGGCGTATTTATTCGTCAAGATAGACCCTTGAGCTGCCATAACAGCCTTGGAGACAACATTTTCCGAAGCAATCAACTCGATGTTGTTTTGTTGGCGTTCTTCTTCTTTGGCAATAGCATTCCAGAGATCAGCATCGTATGTTTTAAAATCATCTTTGTCAAAAATCATAGGTCTTCTCCTTTATTGTGTGACTAGTCCATTAGTTTCATTTTCTTATTAGAAAATCAAACTAAAAGATGCGAATAAACCGTTTCTGCATTTTATCACAAGTATAACCAACTTTTTCATAAAATGCATGAGCACCCAGACGATGATCGGCAGAGTTTAAGCGGATAAACCCATAACCACGTCTTTTTGCTTCTTCTTCCAACCCTTGCAATAAGCTTTTGCCAATACCTTGCCCTTGCGCTTGAGGTAAAACTGCTAAGGCTAAGATATTAAATCCTGCTTTGGAATAGAGAGATTCATAAACTTCAGCGTGGACATAACCAAGTAAGACACGACTGACTGCATCCTCATAGCCAAGTAGGAAATGATGGGAATCCTGAGACAGTCTAGCTAGTTGGCTAGCCGTTTCCTCTGGACTAAATGAATAGCCCAAAGCCTCTTGGTTAATTTCACAAATGGCTTTCACATCAGTTTCTCTTAAATTTCTGAGCATTTCATGCCTCCTCAAAAGAAATCTCTGGCAACTGAGCAAGAATATCTTCTCGCTTAATGGCCCCTTGGCGTAAGATTTTCACCTTATCTCCAGACAAGTCCAAAATAGTTGAATCCTGTCCAGTTAGAAAAGCATCGTCTTCCAGACCCAGAACCTCTTGGTCAAAATCCTCTAGAATTTGATTAAAGGTCACTCCACTTGCCTGACCTGAGATATTGGCAGACGGCCCAATCAAGGGCCCCGTCTCTCGAATCAAATTCAGCGTAATGGGGTGACTGGGCATCCGAAATCCAACAGTTTCAAGGTCAGAATTGACCCAATAGGGAACTCGGTCATTGGCTTCGAGAATAATGGTCAATGGACCTGGTAAAAAGGTCTCGACAAGTTTTTGTAGATAAGCTGGCTGGTTCTTTGAAAAGTGCAAGATGTCCTCGAGAGAAGCGATATTGAGATTGAGCGCCTTATCTCTAGGACGACGTTTGAGCTGGTATACGTGATCAACTGCTTTTTCGTCTAGAGCCTTGGCAAAAAGACCGTAAACTGTCTCAGTAGGCAGAACAACAGCTCCGCCATTTTCCAACTCTTGTTTAATCCTGTCCATCATCAACCACGACCATCCTATCTTGACCAAATTGGTCCTTAAGTGTTCTTACACGTTTTTCAGGAAGATGCTTCCTAAAAAGTTCAGAAACACTTTGACCTTGCTTGTATCCAATTTCAAGGTAAATCTTACCACCATCTTTGAGATAGTCTTTTGCATCTTCCGCAATTCTACGGTAAATAGCTAGGCCATCCTCGTCTGCAAAGAGAGCTAGATGAGGCTCCGAATACAAGACATTCAAGCCTACCTCTGACTCATCTTCACGAGAGATATAGGGTGGATTGGAAACAATTATATCATATTTTTCAGAAATTTCTGTAAAACAGTCAGATTTTTTTAAAAATATTTGAAGATTTTGATTTTTAGCATTTTCGCTAGCTAAATCTAAAGCCTCTTGAGAAATATCTGCTGCTGTCACTGACCAATTTGGTCTGTTTTTTGCTAGGGCGAGAGCAATAGCTCCACTACCTGTTCCAATATCCAGAACTGACATATTCGTCTCAGGATTTTCAACCAGGATAAGTTCCACTAACTCCTCTGTCTCTGGACGAGGAATCAACCCCCGCCCATCAACTGTTAACTGCATACCAAAGAAATCTGCATGACCGATGATGTACTGGGCAGGTTTATGAGCTGCTAACTGTTGGAAATTCCTTTTACAAATACTTCTTCCTCTTCCGTCACTTCCTGCTGGAGGGCAAAAACAAAATCTGTAAAAGAGAGATTTTTCAGGCTACGATAGACAAAAGAGAGGCTTTCTGCTTCCTCTCCTTGTCTTATCAACTCTTCTTCAAAATCTGAAAATAATTGAGCTAATTTCATTATTTGTTTAATTCTTCTAATTTTTGTGTTTGGTCATAAAGAACCAAGGCATCCACAACTTCATCCAATTTACCAGACAAGATCGTATCTAGTTTTTGGAGGGTTAAGCCGATACGGTGGTCAGTCACACGGTTTTGTGGGAAGTTATAAGTACGGATTCGTTCTGAACGGTCACCAGTTCCGATTGTTGACTTACGCTCAGCGTCCTGTTCATCTTGGGCAATCTGGGCAAAATGGTCAGCAACACGCGCACGGATGATTTTCATAGCCTTCTCACGGTTCTTCTGCTGGGTTCGTTCTTCCTGCATCTCAACCTTGATATTGGTTGGCAAGTGAACGATACGAACCGCAGTCGCAACCTTATTGACGTTCTGTCCACCAGCACCAGAGGCGTGATAGATGTCGACACGAAGGTCTTTGGATCAATGTCGTATTCTACTTCTTCGACTTCAGGCATGACAAGAACTGTGGCAGTTGATGTATGGACACGACCTTGGCTTTCTGTCACAGGGACACGTTGCACACGGTGGGCACCTGATTCGTACTTAAGCTTAGAGTAAACAGACTGACCTGAAACCATGGCAACCACTTCTTTGAAACCACCGACACCATTCATAGAGGCTTCCATGATTTCAAAGCGCCAGCCTTGGGCTTCCGCATATTTTTGGTACATGGTTAGGAGGTCACCTGCGAAAAGTGCTGCTTCGTCTCCACCAGCAGCGCCACGGATTTCAAGGATGATATTCTTGTCATCGTTTGGATCCTTTGGAAGGAGCAAGATTTTCAGTTTTTCTTCGTATTCTTCTTTTTCAGCCTTGGCATCTTTGAGTTCTTGCTTTGCCATTTCTTCCAAGTCAGCGTCTCCGCCTGATTCCTTAATCATTTCTTCAGCGTCAACGATGTTTTGAAGGACTTGTTTGTACTCACGGTAGGCTGTTACCGTGTCACGAGTGGAAGCTTCTTCTTTTGAAAGCTCCATGAAACGCTTAGTATCCGATACCACATCTGGGTCACTCAGCAATTCTCCTAATTCTTCATAACGGTCTTCTACAGCTTGTAGTTGATCATAGATGTTCATTTTTCTCCTTATTTCTCAATTGTTAAATCATAGATTGCTACTACTTCGTTCTCGGATATTTCCCCAGTTTCTTTAAATCCATAACTGAGGTAACAAGATCTTGCATGTTCATTTTCTGGTTCATAAGACAACCAAAGTTTATTGCTTAAACCTGCTGGCGCTGTCCGAACATAGTCTAGTACTTTATCCATAATTGGTTTAAAATATCCTTGATTTTGAAAATTCTTATCAATCATAAAACGAAATAGTAAATAATTTCCACTACTAATTCCGCTCTTTTTATCATAAGCTATCATCACAAAACCTATAATTGCATCATTATCGTAAACTACCAATGGAGCTACAAAATCTCCATTTTTAGTGTAGACATATGCTTCAGCTAAACTAATTGCGTTGGTTGCAATGAATTGTTTTTGATATTCCTTGACATCCAAATTCAAAACATCAAAATAATTTTCCATTGTAACATCTCTTAGTTCAATTGTCATAGTTTTGCTCCTTGTTAGAGGTTATCATTGGCGCAAAATAATGTTTACGGCAAACCGAGATATAGGTTTCATTTCCACCGATCTGAATTTGTTCTCCATCATAAACGGGCAGTCCATCCTGCGTACGCAACACCATAGTCGCCTTTTTCTTGCAATACTGACAGATGGTCTTGATCTCATCGATTTTATCTGCTAAAAGCAGGAGATACTTGGAACCTTCGAACAACTCATTTCGAAAATCATTTTTCAAACCAAAAGCCATGACAGGTATGTCTAGCTCATCGACAACACGAGCTAGGTCGTAAACATGATGACGCTTAAGAAACTGAGCCTCATCGACCAGCACACAGTAAGGTGTTTCTGGTAAGTCACGGATAAAGCCAAAGATATCCGTCGTTTCCTCAATCGCAATGGCAGGGCGTTTCATGCCAATCCGACTCGACACATAGCCAACACCGTCACGAGTATCAAGAGCTGAGGTCATAATCACAACACCTTTTCCTTGCTCCTCATAGTTATAGGCCACCTTGAGAATCTCGATTGTCTTTCCAGAGTTCATGGTCCCATAACGATAATACAACTGTGCCATGTTTCTTGCTTCACGTCCATTTCTAAATTTTTGCTACATTCTAGTATATCATAATTTTCTTAAGCTTTAAACGGCAAAATGTGGTAAAATAGAAGAAATCAAAAACTAGTGGAGGAAGCTATTATGCCATTTGTACGCATCGATTTATTTGAAGGACGCACGCTCGAGCAAAAGAAAGATCTTGCTAAGGAAGTAACAGAAGCTGTTGTTCGCAACACAGGAGCCCCTCAATCAGCCGTTCATGTCATCATCAACGACATGCCAGAAGGAACTTACTTCCCACAAGGGGGAAATGCGCACCAAATAAGCTAGCTTAAGCAGAATTGCTTAGGCTTTTTCAATCTCCAAGTAGCATCCATTGAAGAAATAGTTCAAATTTGTTACAATTTGAAAAGAGACTTGGAAAAAATTCCAAGAAAAGAGCTATTAATTAAAGGAAACATTATGATTACACGTGAATTTGATACCATCGCTGCTATCTCTACTCCACTAGGTGAAGGGGCTATTGGTATTGTCCGCCTGAGCGGAACAGAAAGTTTTGCTATTGCGCAAAAGATTTTTAAAGGAAAAGACTTGAGCAAGGTTGCTAGCCACACTCTCAACTACGGTCACATCGTTGATCCTCTGACTGGTAAAGTCATGGACGAGGTCATGGTGGGAGCCATGAAATCTCCAAAAACCTTCACTCGTGAGGATATTATCGAGATTAACACCCACGGTGGGATTGCGGTGACCAATGAGATTCTCCAGCTAGCTATCCGTGAAGGAGCTCGATTGGCTGAACCTGGTGAATTTACCAAACGTGCCTTTTTAAACGGTCGCGTAGATTTGACACAGGCTGAGGCAGTGATGGACATCATCCGTGCAAAGACTGACAAGGCCATGAACATTGCAGTTAAGCAATTAGACGGCTCCCTTTCTGACCTGATTAACAATACCCGTCAAGAAATCCTTAACACACTTGCCCAAGTTGAGGTTAATATCGACTATCCTGAGTATGACGATGTTGAGGAAGCCACTACTGCTGTTGTCCGTGAGAAGACAATGGAGTTTGAACAATTACTAACCAATCTCCTTAGGACAGCCCGTCGTGGTAAAATCCTTCGTGAAGGAATTTCCACAGCTATCATTGGTCGTCCCAACGTTGGGAAATCAAGCCTTCTCAACAACCTCTTGCGTGAGGACAAGGCCATCGTCACAGACATTGCTGGGACAACACGTGATGTCATTGAAGAATACGTCAACATCAACGGTGTCCCTCTCAAACTGATTGACACAGCTGGCATTCGTGAAACAGATGACATCGTCGAACAAATTGGAGTTGAGCGTTCGAAAAAAGCCCTTAAGGAAGCCGACTTAGTTCTACTAGTGCTAAATGCCAGCGAACCACTGACTGCTCAAGACAGACAACTGCTTGAAATTAGTCAAGAGACTAACCGCATTATTCTACTTAATAAAACAGACCTGCCTGAGGCCATCGAAACCGAGGAACTTCCAGAAGATGTCATCCGTATTTCAGTCCTTAAAAATCAAAACATTGATAAGATTGAAGAGAGAATTAACAACCTCTTCTTTGAAAATGCTGGTTTGGTTGAACAAGATGCTACTTACTTGTCAAATGCCCGTCACATTTCTCTAATTGAAAAGGCAGTAGAAAGCCTACAAGCTGTTAATGAAGGTCTTGAACTAGGTATGCCAGTTGATTTGCTTCAAGTTGACTTGACTCGTACTTGGGAAATCCTCGGAGAAATCACTGGGGATGCTGCTCCAGATGAACTCATTACCCAACTCTTTAGCCAATTCTGTTTAGGAAAATAAGAAAAATCCATGATCCTTTTTGCGGTCATGGATTTATTGTCTTATTAGTAATCTGGTCTTAAAACACCTGTTACAGTTGCCTTAGTCGCTTCGTAGTCGCCATCTACAACAACCTTGATAATGCGTTTGGCATCTTCTTCTGGTGCCGGAACTAGAGGTAGACGAGTTGGACCAGCTTCAAATCCCATATAGTTAAGAACCGCCTTAACAGGAGCAGGGCTCGGATAAGAGAAGAGGGCATTGACTTTAGGAATGAATTTACGCTGAATAGCCGCTGCTTTCTTCATATCGCTTTCTGCAATGGCAGTAAACATCTCGTGCATCTCATCTCCATTTGTATGGGATGCAACAGAAATAACCCCGTCAGCACCAAGGTTCATGGCATGGAAAGCATCTCCGTCCTCACCAGTGTAGACCAAGAACTCTTCTGGCTTGTGTTCAATCAGGTAAGCCATATTGGCCAAGCTAGTACATTCTTTGACACCAATGATATTTGGATGGTCAGCCAAACGAAGCATGGTTTCTGGAGTTAATTCGACAACCACACGACCTGGAATGTTATAGATGATAATTGGTAAGTCAGAAGCATCCGCAATAGCTTTAAAGTGCTGGTACATTCCTTCTTGAGAAGGTTTGTTGTAATAAGGTACGATAGCAAGCCCAGCTGCAAAACCACCAAATTCTGCTACTTCCTTGACAAATTCGATTGAGTCACGCGTATCATTGGTACCTACACCCGCAATCAAAGGAACGCGTCCATTGACAATCTTTTGTACAGCCGCAAATAGCTCCAATTCCTCATCGTGGGTCAAGGTTGGACTCTCAGCAGTCGTTCCAGCTAGGAGAATGCCATCTGTGTGATGGGCCAATAAATGCTCAATCAAGGCTGGAATGGCATCAAAGTTGATAGAACCATCCTCGTGGAAAGGAGTAATGAAGGCTGTGATGATTTTACACTCTTTTAAATCTTGATAAGACATGAAAACACCTCTCTATTTCAAAGAAGGAGTTCATCTGAACTCCTAAACGATATAACTATTTTAATTCAAATTTCAATTCGGCAGTTGGACGAACCAATCCGCGTTCATGAAGAGTTTCTGCAATCTGAACTGAGTTCCAAGCAGCACCTTTGAGAAGGTTATCTGAAACAACCCACATGTGGATTCCTTTTTCTGCATCCAAGTCTTTACGGATACGACCAACAAAGGTATCACGTGAACCCACTGCATTGATGGCTTGAGGATAGATTTGATGAGCGACATCATCCTCCAGAACCGCACCTGGGAAGGCTGCGATAGCTGCTTTCACTTCTTCGATTGGAGCCACTTCTTTTGTTTCGATGTAAACAGACTCAGAGTGAGCTGACAAGACTGGAATGCGCACACATGTTGCAGATACTGCAATGCTATCATCTTCCATAATTTTCTTCGTTTCCTTAGTCATCTTCATCTCTTCGTAAGTGTAATCATTGTCAGTGAAGACATCAATTTGTGGAAGAGCATTGAAGGCGATAGGATAGTGTTTCTTGTCCCCACCTGAAGGCAAGATTTCCGCATGCAAATCACGTGGTTTCACTCCATCATTCAAGACTTCACGAAGTTCACGTTGTGTCTCAAGAATTGCTCCCATACCAGCACCTGAGACTGCTTGGTAAGTTGAAACGATGATACGATCCAAGCCCCATTTTTGACGGATAGGTTCAAGCGCCACCATCATTTGGATTGTTGAACAGTTAGGGCAGGCAATGATACCGTTGTGGGCATCCAGTGCATGAGCATTGACCTCTGGAACAACCAAAGGAACATCTGGATTTTGACGGAAGTAAGATGTATTATCAACTACTACCGCTCCAGCTTTAACTGCGTATGGTGCATACTTAGCTGATGTAGAACCACCTGCTGAAAAGAGAGCAATGTCAACTCCTTCAAAAGCTGTTTCAGTCGTTTCTTCAATCGTAATATCTTGATCTTTAAATTTCAAAGTCTTGCCTGCTGAACGTGTAGAAGCAAGTAAACGAATTTTATCGATTGGAAGTGTTGATTCTTCCAACATTTTTATCATCTGAGCTCCGACAGCACCTGTCGCGCCGACTACAGCAACTGTATATCCCATAAATAACCTCTTTCGGAATTTTCTAAAAATTTCTATAATAGATGTATTATACTACTTTTTCCATGAATTGCAAAGCTTTTTCATCGTTTTTTGGAAAATAAAAATCCCCAGTCGCTAGACCAGGGACTAAGAGGCATCTTCATGTGATGAGCAGGTTCACACAACTCATCAAGGTCCGCTCCTGCGTTATGACCTCCTTATGCTCAATAGTAGCCCGAAGACTACCTATCGACTCATCGCATCTACTATTCTACTAAAGAGAATGCCTTTTGTCAACAGACGAAACTCTTTAGTTTTATTTACACAGGTGCATAAGAAATATAATAAATTGAAGTTGGAATAGTGCACCACAATTGCTAAAACATTTCTAGAAATTAATTTGATTTCCCCAATCAATTTGTTCACATCTTATTTCAATCTACTATATCTTTGAAAAATTTGAGGCAAGCATAACAAAAAACCTTGTAAATAAAGGTTTTTTCTGTCTATTTAATGCTAATTGCCGGGATTGAACCGGCGACCTCATCCTTACCATGGATGCGCTCTGCCAACTGAGCTAAATCAGCTTACTTAAAAAGTATACTACAGTTAGAAAATCTTGTCAAGTTTCCTTAGAAATTTTCCATAAGAAAAAGCCAGGTAAGAGCTACCTAGCTTATCTAATTCTATTTGCTTAAATCGATTCGACGACCAATTTTACCGATAATAATCGCTCCAATAATTAATGAAGCAAATTCACCAATTCCTGTTGTGAACCAAGTAAGGAAAAATGGTAATTCTGCTACAATATTTAACTCTGCAGCGATAGTAAACATGGAAATTGAAAAGAGGATTGAAAAGAAGAAATGATCTTTTCGAATTAATCCATTAAAGAGGTAATCTTTGCTGTATTTTGCAAAAAGCCAAACACCTAGACTGAGGAATACTAGGGTTGATCCACCACCAACAAAGACATCTAGCAGTCCGAAGCTAAAGAAATTAGCAATCATACAACCAATGGTAACTCCGATGATATACTTAGGATTGTAAAAAGCCATAAAGTTCATCATTTCTGAAATACGAAACTGATAAGCACCATAGCTAATGGCATTTAGGGGCGGTGTGACAGTCAAAACGACGTAGATAGCAGCGACGATTGCAATATCTGCTACATCACGAATAGTTAATTTTTTCATCTTTTCTCCTTTGGCGGGTTACCCGCGTGTAATATGCTTGGTGAAAGAAGGTAAGCACCAAGGGTTGATTCAATCAACCTTACTAGTATAGCACAATAACTTACTTTATGCTATACTTAATACATGGAAAAATGTATTCAAAAAATTTTTAACAATGAGATTTGCCTATCTCTTCTTTGGCTTTGCGACAACTCTAGTTTCTATTCTCTCACGACTAGTCATTTATCAGCTAACTCATAAAGAACTCCTCGCCACTGGACTAGCAAATAGTATCGGTATCCTCTTTGCCTTTATCACAAATGATACAATCGTGTTTAAACAAGCAAGGAAGAATCGACTTATCCGTTTAGTAAAATTTTCTCTTGCCCGCCTTTCTACTTTTCTGTTAGATTTGCTCTTTACTTTTCTGTTTGTGACTCAGTTTCCTCACATCATAGGACAATTCGTAAATGAAAGTCTTGACAAAATCAATGCAATCGAAACAGTTCTTGCACAAATATCAATAATTATTCTTAATTATATTCTAAGTAAGCTATATGTTTTTAAAAAATAAAAAATTTTGAGCATATATCTTGCAAGCTCTTCTTAATTAATATATAATTAAGAGTAAAAATTTTTTGAAAGGGAAAATGAAAATGTTAAAAGATCTTAAAGCATTTTTGCTTCGTGGTAATGTTGTTGACCTTGCTGTCGGTGTAATCATTGCCTCTGCTTTTGGTGCTATCGTTACTTCATTTGTTAATGATATCATCACTCCACTCCTATTGAACCCTGCTTTGAAAGCTGCGAAAGTACAAAACATCGCTGAGCTTGCATGGAATGGTGTTACATATGGTAAATTCTTGAGTGCTATTATCAACTTCCTTGTTGTAGGTACTGTTCTCTTCTTCGTTATTAAAGCTATGGAAAAAGCTCAAAGCCTTACTAAAAAAGAAGAAGTTGTTGAAGAGGAAGCACCAGCTGCACCAACTGAATTGGAAGTACTTCAAGAAATCAAAGCTCTTCTCGAGAAAAAATAATCGATTAAAAGGATCTAGCGCAAAGCTAAATCCTTTTTCTTTACTCTTTTGGTAACTTACCTGCTTTCTCAAGCATTTTCTTGATAAGATAAGGCATCTTAACATTTTCCCGACCTTTTTTCTCAATCAGTTTTTTCACAAATTCTGGCATTTGTAAATCTTGAGATTCAGCCAAGATATTTTTAGTCTCATCCGAAGGAACTAATTCATCAAAGGTTTCTTCTTCTGGAAGAAATTCCTTAAATTCTTGATGTTCATTAGCTCTGACTGTATTAACCAAAGCATCAATCAAACGAGAATCTGTATTTGGCATTGGTGGACGATGGTAGTTGACTCCCAATTCCTGACACAAGTCAAAACATTCCACATCGTTGTCAAACAAGACTTCAATGTGCTCACTGATAAAACTGATAGGAATAAATATAATGCTCTGGATGCTCTGTCTGTTCTCTAAGATACTCCAAGACATCTGGCTTAATCCATGGAATACCTATATCACTCTCACTTTGCCAGGTGTTGGTGTATTGCTCGGAACTCAAACCTAGTTTTTCAGCGACTAGCTTGCTATTTTCAAAAATTTGATCGATATAAGGATCTCCAAAATCCAAGGCAAAAATGGGTACACTATGGGCTGAAAAGATGACTTTAAAGCTGTCTTGCTTCACTTCTTCTTTTAAAATCTTAGCAATTTCATCTGCCCAATAGTTTAAGAGCGCTTCTTCTTGATACCAATCCTTAATAACTAAAAATTGAATTTGCTTGCTTTCTAAAAATTTCTCGTATCCCATGACAGAGTAGAAAGAATAATGGGGCTCCAAAATCAAGCAAATACACTGCTCAACTCCGTCTGCTTCCATCTGACTAATCACATCTGGAATAAAGGGTCTTGAAAACTTATTGGCAAAATAGACACTATACTCATTCCCCAGTCTAGCTTCTACCAAGGCAACTTCTTCTCGAGTAATTTTTTGCAGAGGCGTGCCCCCAATTCGTACATAATTATCGTAGAGAGTTTGAATCTCGTGGTCTTGAGGTCTCACCCCACGACGAATATTTGTGAAAAAATCAGCCACACCTTCAAAGGTAATCTCTTCTGGCGAACCGAAAGTCATCATTAAAATTGCTTTTTTCATAACTGCTTCCTTGTGATATTCTTATCAAGTATATTTTATCATTAATTTATTGATAAGTAAACGCTAACACAAAGAATTTCCCTAACTTCTGTCTTTTGTTTTTCTCTTCTTTCTATGATACAATGGAAAAAATGAATTCAAAAGGAGTTTTTTATGACTTACCCCAATCTCTTGGACCGCTTCTTAACCTACGTTAAGGTCAACACGCGCTCTGATGAACACTCTAGTACTACTCCAAGTACGCAGAGTCAGGTTGACTTCGCAACCAATGTTCTAATTCCTGAAATGAAACGTGTTGGACTGCAAAACGTCTACTATCTACCAAATGGTTTTGCAATTGGTACCTTGCCAGCCAACGATCCGTCTTTAACACGTAAGATTGGTTTTATATCTCACATGGATACTGCAGACTTTAATGCCGAAGGGGTCAATCCCCAGGTAATTGAAAACTACGATGGAGGTGTGATTGAACTAGGGAATTCTGGTTTCAAACTCAATCCAGCTGACTTTAAGAGTCTTGAAAAATATCCAGGACAAACACTAATCACAACAGATGGAACAACCTTACTAGGAGCTGATGACAAGTCAGGTATTGCTGAAATTATGACAGCTATTGAATATCTGACTACTCATCCTGAAATCAAACACTGCGAGATTCGTGTTGGTTTTGGTCCAGATGAGGAAATCGGTGTTGGTGCTAATAAATTTGATGCAGAAGATTTTGATGTGAATTTTGCCTACACTGTTGATGGTGGTCCACTAGGTGAACTTCAGTACGAGACCTTCTCAGCAGCGGGTGCTGAATTGCATTTCCAAGGACGCAATGTCCACCCTGGTACTGCAAAGGGACAGATGGTTAACGCCCTTCAGCTAGCAATTGATTTTCATAATCAACTTCCAGAAAATGACCGACCTGAGTTAACTGAAGGTTACCAAGGTTTCTACCATCTAATGGATGTGACAGGTAGTGTCGAGGAGGCACGTGCAAGCTATATCATTCGTGATTTTGAAAAGGATGCCTTTGAAGCGCGTAAAGCAGCTATGCAGTCTATCGCTGATAAGATGAATCAAGAACTTGGTAGCGACCGTATCACCCTAAACTTGACAGACCAGTACTACAATATGAAAGAAGTCATTGAAAAAGATATGACTCCAATTACCATTGCCAAAGCCGTGATGGAAGATTTAGGTATCACTCCTATTATCGAACCAATCCGTGGTGGAACAGATGGCTCTAAGATTTCCTTTATGGGAATCCCAACTCCCAATATCTTTGCGGGTGGCGAGAATATGCACGGACGTTTTGAATACGTCAGCCTTCAGACTATGGAACGTGCAGTTGATACCATCATTGGTATCGTAGGTTATAAAGACTAAAAAGACGAGGTAGCTCAGCTACTTCGCCTTTCTTTTTATACCACTGGTGTTTCTTGATTTCCAGTACTTGTTGTAGATTCTGTTTTTTCCTTTTCTGAAGTTGATTCAGCAGGTTTAGAATCTCCTGTGTTGCTTGGTTTGTTTTCGTCGCTTGCAGTTTCATTGTTTGATTCCGCAGCTACTGATGTTTCCGTTTCGGTACTGGTCTTCTCAGCATTTGTTGCTGGAGTTACGCTTGATTTTGACTTGATTTCTTTATTCAATACTAGAATAGCTTTTGTCAATTCAAGTAAAGCAGCCTATCTTTACTCTTAGCAGAAAGTTGGTCTAGTAGAGCATCTACCTTATCAAAGTCCGCATCAGAACCCTTATTGTTTTCTAAATAAGCATGAAGCGACATAAGAATATCGTAGAGTTTTTGATAGAGTACAAGCGTCTGAGGGTCTTGTTCAGCATTTTCCTTCTCTTGTTGAAGGGCGCTGGCAATACGAGTCAAGACGTCTTTCACCTGACTATTTACTTCATCAAAGTCTGCATCAGCCTTGTTTGTAGCAGCTTTGAGATTTTCTACTTCTTCTGCCAAGGATTGTCTGATTCCTTCTTCTTGAATTTGTTCCAAGAGTTGAGTTGCCTTGCTCAAAAGACTTTCAACTTGTTCCTTGCTAACATGATTGACATGTTCTTCTGGCATAAAGTCTCCGTACAATTCTTTCAAGAAGCCATAAATAGCTGTCTTGGCAGTTTGGTTATCTACTTTTTCAGTATCTAGAACTGTCTGAGTCGATTTAGCAGTAGTTGGTTGAGCTTTCAAAGCTTCTTCCACTTCTTGTTTTGCTTGATAGATGCTTGGGAATAATTTGTTCAATTCTGCTGCCTTAAGGAAGGATTGAGATTGATACAATGTCCAAGTAAGCTGAGCGACCTTGTTTCGAAGTGCATCACTCAAACGCCCGTCATTGACGTGTTCGTAGAAATACTTGATGTATTCCACTGTTGTAACACCTGTTCGATCATTAAAATCTTGCAAGGCTTGAAGTTGTGATTCAACCGCTGCTAAAGCAGCCTCATCTTTTGCCAACTTAGCTTCTTGGAGTCGAACGAGAAGGTCTTTCTTAGGAAGTCCATAAGAATCTGTATCTAGTGTATTGATTTTATCAATCAAGGCTTGATATTTCTTATCTAGAGCGCTTGTTTTAACAGGCTTAACACTTTCATCAATATGGATATATTGCTTATCAAAGAGATCCAGTGTTGCAAGATAACCTGCTGTAGAGTTAGTTGCCAGTTTCTTCATGTTTTCAGTAAACTGACCTAAAGCTAACTCAATCTGTCTTTGTTCGATAGGCTTGTCTTTGTAGATACTTCTGCTATCAGCTAGAAGCTGATCTACTTTTGCCAAGACTGCCTTCTCGTCAAAAGCTCCAGGTTGATAGCTAGATTGCAGGGCTGGAATCTTGTTTTTTAAAGCCACTTCATAGCCCTTCGTTTGAACCTTGATGTAGTGATTGTGGTCGCCATGAGGAATCACAAAACTACCATTTTCTACCTGCAAGCTATATGGAGACACACCATCTCGCAAAGCAGTGGTATAGAGTTCATTTAGGAAATCAAGTTCTGGATTGCCAGTTTGAAGAGGAATCCGAACGTGTTCCTTACGAACAGCATAGGGATGGATATGAGTTGGATCGTAGGCTTGGTCTGGATTTCCAAAGACAAAGAATCCGTTTGAAATTCTAATAGCTTCAAGTGGAACTCCATAAGTTTTAGAAATATAAGCAATCTTTTCTTCATCGCTAGCATCTCTTGAGAAAGACTCTACCGTTTTAGCAAGAGGTTTTACAGGCTCTGCATCATGATGTGCTTTCAAATGATCCTGAGCTGCCTTAATTTGCTCTGCTGTCAAATCTTTCTTGAAGAAGTAATGATTGTGGTCACCATGACTCATGACAAAGCCTTGCTCATCTTCACTGAGGACACGATTGGCATCAAATCCATGATCATGGTCTTCATCATGATGGTGTCCATGATGATCTTCATCGTGATCGTCATCATGAGCTGGATTTGGTGTTGCTGTATTTGCACCTTTCAAGTGGTCTTGCGCTGCCTTAATTTGTTCAGCTGTCAAATCCTTCTTAAAGAAGTAATGGTTATGATCACCGTGTGAGATGACAAACCTTGATCATCCTCACTAATGACACGATCGGCATCAAAACCGTGATCATGGTCTTCATCATGATGGTGGTCATGTCCATGCTCTTCATGCTTAGGATTCTGACTTCCATGCTCACCGTCTTGCTCATGATGATGGTTTTGCTGAGTAGGTTTTTCTGCTGGTTTGCTTGGATTCTCCAATGGTATTGGTTTCACACTGTCACTATCTAGAGGAATCATTCTGGCAATCTTTTCTTCTAATGCAGAAAGCTTTGTATAGGGGATGAAATGATAGTGATTTCCATGAGGAATCGCTACACCACTTGGTGTTCTGCTTGAAATCTTAGCAGGGTCAAAAGTCAAACCATCTGATTCAGCATATCGTTGAGTACTTGGAAGAGCATAGAGCTGCTGTAATAGACTTTGAAGACTCTCGGCTTTATTACTTGGTATTTCAGTCTGTTGAATAGGCTTGGTAGTTTGACCAGTCCCATTTGTACTTGGACGATAGTCAGTCACACTCGGTTGTTTTCTAGTTCCAGAGAGATAGGCTTGAGCTGCAGCCAATTCACTAGCAGACAAATCACTTTTTGGAATGTAGTGATAGTGTCCTCCGTGAGGAACGATATAAGCATCACCCGTATCTTCGATAATATCAGCTGGATTAAAGACATAACCATCATCTGTCGTATAGCGTCCCTGAGACCTTGCTACAGTAACATCTGAGCTGACCTTCTCATTATCTTTGACATGTTCTTGTTTTTGACGATTGATTTCATCCTTGGTTCGAACATTATCAGCATGTGCTACATCTTTCAGGTAGACATAATATTTTCCATCGACCTTAATGATATAGCCACCCTTGACTTCATTGACAATATCAGCGTCTTTAAGTTGATAATTGACATCTTTCATCAAGAGTTCTTCACTAAAGAGGGCATCATAAGGAACTTTCCCATTATAGTAATGATAGTGGTCACCGTGTGACGTCACATAGCCCTGATCTGTAATTTTGATGACAATTTGCTCAGCCTGAATTCCTTCTTTTTGGCTAACTTGATCTGGTGTCAGGTTTTCAGTTTTCTGACTTGACTGACTACCATCCACATAAGAGACCCGATTATTGTCCTTATTTTCCTGCGAGCGATGCTGATTTAATGCATAAGCACATAGACTCAAAGATACGATAACAGCTGATCCAGCTGCTATATATTTTTTACTGAATTTCATAAATCCCTCATTTCAATAAATGATGAAGCTTTTTCTTAACTTCTTTTTCTCGGTTAACCAGTTTTTTCATAAACTGGTTATTTAACCAATTAATTAACCAGTAAATAGTTTACCTTTTTTAAGTTTATCTGTCAAGATTTTTATTACATTTTAAAAAATAAAAGCCAGTATTGCTACTGACTCTTACATCATTTTAATTTAATAGGATAAACTTATGCTTCTGGTTTCGTCGTAACTGACTCACTACCTTTTAACAAAGCAAGCAATTTTTCTGCTTCTGCCATGATACCATTATTATCCATGGTTTGAAGACTCAAATTATTTCGTAAACCAGCTAGACTCTCTGCCACATTGTCTTTCAAACTAGCATCGGTTACTGTATCAAGTAGAGCTTCTACTTCTTTGAGTTTGGCTTCTACTTTTTCAGTCTCTACTTGAGGAACTTTAGCCTCATCTGTAGTATCTTCAGCTTCTTCCTCTGTCTCTTCCGTATCAGTGCTCGGTTTATAAAGATTATCTGCTGAAGGATTTAAACCTGCGTGATTCTCTTTTTCATCAGATTCAGGGCGAGTTGGCTCACTTACTTCATCATGTTTCTTATCTTCATCAGGTTTACTGTCTTCTGGCTTATTTACGAACATGGTCGCTGGCATTTCCCCAACCATTATCTGAGTGAGGACGTTCGTCTGGATGTTCTACATAATATTTTACAGTTGCAAAGAGATCCTCAAGGCTATAACCCTTAGGTGCCTCGTAGAGTCCTTCGTCAAACCAACCAAATTTAATGTTATGGTAATGATCATAATGGGGAATAATCAAGCTTCCGTTTTTGACTTCAACAGTATGTTGGAGATTGTAAGGCATGTGATCAAGTGGAACCTTCTTAGCTGCCTTCACTTTATTATAGATTGCTTCTACTCCTTTAACTTCAGTATTTCCTGACCCCTGATTATCTGTTGAAGGAGGCGTCAAACCTTTCTCTTTAGCATAAGCCTGAGCTGCTGCTCTTTCAGCTTCAGACAAGCTTTCTTTCTTAATCCAATGACTATGAGTCATATGTGGAGCTACATAGGCATCGCCTTCATCGCTAGTTATATCACTAGGATTAAAGATATAGCCATCTTCTGTTGTATACTTACCTGCTAATTTCGCTAATTTAATTTCATCGTCCGTATAAGCAATCTGAGAATTTGGCTTACCAAGACGTTCTGGATGGGTAATTGGTGCTAGGAATGCCAATAAATCATCTACCAATTTTCCTTTATTAGTCGATTCATCATTCAAGCGTTCTGCTAATTTATCCAAAGCTTGGAAATCAGAAATACGACCCTTATTTTCAGACAAGGCTTTATGAGCCTCGGTCAACAGATTATATGCTTTATCATAAAATTCTTGGTCACGAGATGGTACATTTTCTTTCTTCGCAACTAGATTATGTGTTTCTTGAGTTTTCTTAGACAAGAAATTTTCAATAGCATCAATCTTATCCTTGGCCAAATCTTTAGCAAGAACATAACGACTGACTCCCTTATCCTCGAAAACATAACCGTCGCCAACTTTTCTAACAACCTGGTTGACATCAAATTCAGTCGGTTTATTTTCCGCTGGCGCTTGAGGTTTGGTAGTAGGGGCTGGCTTCAAAGGAGTGACACTTGGCAAGACACTACCATTTTGTCCCTTAACAGCTATCATACGAGCCAATTTTTCTTCCAGCGGTGACATTTGTGAATAAGGAATAAAGTGATAATGGTCTCCGTGAGGAACTGCCACACCATTGGCAGTACGTTTTGTAATCTGTGCTGGGTCAAATACTAATCCATCAGATTCTACATGTCGTTGGCTAAGTGGCAAAGCGTACAATTCTTGAAGGAGACTAGCTAAATCCTCACTTTGACTCTCAGAATTTGTTGCAGAATCTTGAGGAGCCTCAGATTGACTCGTTCTCATACTAGATCTTGTTTCTCCCCTGCTTGAACGGTATTCAACGGTACTTAATTGGCCACCTTTTCCAGATAAGAAGGCTTGGGCGGCAGCCAATTCCCCTGCAGACAAATCACTCTTAGGTATATAGTGGAAATGATTGCCATGCGGTACGATATAGGCATCACCCGTGTCCTCAATGATATCAGATGCATTAAAGATATAACCATCATCCGTTGTATAACGACCTTGAGCTCTGGCAGCAACTACCGCCTGATCGTTAGAATCGCCTCCATGATTATGACTGTGTTCCTGCTTCTGACGCTTAATCTCTTCTTTTGTACGAATATTATCCGCGTGGGCAGCATCCTTGAGGTAAACATAGTATTTACCATCTACCTTAATGACATAGCCACCCTTGATTTCATTGACAATGTCGGAATCCTTCAACTGATAATTCGGATCTTTCATGAGGAGCTCTTCACTGATGATGGCATCATAAGGAACCTTGCCATTATAGTAATGATAATGGTCTCCATGAGACGTCACATAACCTTGATCCGTAATCTTGATGACGATTTGTTCGGCGTTGATTCCCCTCTCTCTTACTAACTTCATCTGGTGTTAAGTTCTCTGCCTTTTGGCTTGGTTGGTTGCCATCGATGTATGAAACACGGTTATTTTCTTTTACAATTTGAGCTTGATGCAAACCTAGTTCATAAGCACAGACACTTAAAACAAGTGCAACTGCTGACCCAGCTAGATATTTTTTATTGATTTTCATTCTTTTCTCTTTTCTTAAATCTATTTGATTCACCACAAGATGATGAACTAGTTAATTAACTAGTTAATAGTTTACTCTTTTTAGTATTGCTTGTCAAGAATTTTACATATCCACATAATAAAAATAAAAGCCTCTTTATCGAGACTTTCATTTTTCATTAGTTTATTTTTTCCTTACTTACAGATGAAGGATTACTACCTTTTAACAACGCAAGTAATTTTTCTGCTTCTGTCATGATACCATTATTATCCATGGTTTGGAGACTCAAGTTATTTCGTAAACCAGCTAGGGTTTCAGTTGCATTGGCTTTCAAACTAGCATCCGTTACTTTAGCAAGTAAAGCTTCTGCTTCTTTGAGCTTGGCTTCTACTTTCAGTCTCTACTTGAGGAACTTCTGGCTCAGCAGGTGTTTCCTCTACTGGCTCTTCTTCCGTTTTGAAGTTCTTATTTGGATCTTCACTGTGGTCTTTCTTACCTAAGACATGCTCGCTGGCATTACCCCATCCATCATTAGAATGTGGACGTTCATCAGGATGTTCAACATAATACTTAATCGTCGCAAATAAGTCTTCCAAGGTATAACCGTTTGGAGCCTTGTATGAGTGATCGTCAAACCAAGCAAATTTAATGTTATGGTAATGATCCTTATGAGGAATAATTAAATTCCCATTTTTAATCTCAACTGTATGCTCTACCATGTATGGAAGTCGAACGAGTGGAATTCGTTTCTCACCTTTCACACGATTGTAAATGGCCGCTGCACTATCTCCAGTTGGATTTGCTTGAGCATCTGCGTCTGGAGATGGAGGTAGGATACCTTTTTCTTTAGTATAGGCTTGAGCAGCTGCTTTTTCCTTATCAGAAAGACTGTCTTTTCCAATCCAGTGACTATGACCCATATGAGGCGTTACATAGGCATCTCCTTCATCACTGATAATATCATGTTCGTCAAAAATGTAACCATCTGACGTTGTATACTTATCAGCTAATTGTGCAATACGGATTTCGTTTTCGGTATATTCAATTTGAGAATTTGGCTTACCAAGACGTTCTGGATGGGTAATTGGTGCTAGGAATGCTAATAAATCATCTACCAATTTTCCTTTATTAGTCGATTCATCATTCAAGCGTTCTGCTAATTTATCCAAAGCTTGGAAATCAGAAGTACGACCCTTATTTTCAGACAAGGCTTTATGAGCCTCGGCCAATAAATTATATGCTTTATCATAAAATTCTTGGTCACGAGGTGGTACATTTTCTTTCTTCGCAACTAGATTATGTGTTTCTTGAGTTTTCTTAGACAAGAGATTTTCAATAGCATCAATCTTATCCTTGGCCAAATCTTTAGCAAGAACATAACGACTGACTCCCTTATCCTCGAAAACATAACCGTCGCCAACTTTTCTAACAACCTGGTTGACATCAAATTCAGTCGGTCTATTTTCCGCTGGCGCTTGAGGTTTGGTAGTAGGGGCTGGCTTCAAAGGAGTGACACTTGGCAAGACACTACCATTTTGTCCCTTAACAGCTATCATACGAGCCAATTTTTCTTCCAGCGGTGACATTTGTGAATAAGGAATAAAGTGATAATGGTCTCCGTGAGGCACTGCTACACCGTTAGCTGTACGTTTGATGATTTGTGCCGGATCAAAGACGAGTCCATCAGATTCTACATGTCGTTCTGACAAAGGTTTGGCATACAATTCACGTAAAAGTGCTGGAATATCTTCCCCTTGGTCTTGATGATAAGTTGGAGTGACAGTCAAATTAGGAGTCTCTGATAAACTTGGTTGGGCTGGTTTTACATCATTACTATTTGGTTTACTTGAACTTGTAGAAGCATGAGAACCCTGTTTACCATTCCAATAAGCTTGGGCGGCAGGCCAATTCCCCTGCTGACAAATCACTCTTAGGTATATAGTGGAAATGATTGCCGTGCGGTACAACAAAAGCGTCACCTGTATCTTCAATCACATCTGTCGGACTAAATACATACCCATCATCCGTTGTATAAGCGCCTCCAGTTCCTCTATTCGGTGCCGGCGTATTGAGATTAAAGTTTGGTTTAATCGGTGAACTTGGTGTTGAACTTGGTTTATCTGTACTGCTTGGTTTCGTATTGTCAGAATGACTTTGAACTGGCTGACCTCCAATTGGTAGATTTCGAGCCAATTTTTCTTCCAAAGCAGACATTTGTGAATAAGGAATGAAATGGAAATGATCTCCGTGAGGAACAGCCACACCATTGGCTGTACGTTTTGTAATCTGTGCTGGGTCAAATACCAATCCATCAGACTCCACATGACGTTGGCTAAGTGGCAAAGCGTACAATTCTTGAAGGAGACTAGCTAAATCCTCATTTGGGCTTTCAGAATCTGTTGCAGGATTTTGAGGTGTCTCAGATTGACTCGTTCTCACACTAGCTCTTGTTTCAGCTCTGCTTGAACGATATTCAACCGTACTCAACTGGCCACCTTTTCCAGATAAGAAGGCTTGGGCAGCAGCTAATTCACTGGCAGACAAGTCGCTCTTAGGAATATAGTGGAAGTGATTGCCATGAGGGACGATATAGGCATCACCTGTATCTTCGATGATATCAGATGCATTGAAGATATACCCATCATCCGTTGTATAGCGTCCTTGAGCTCTGGCTACAGCAACAGCATTATCTGTGCTTGCATTATGATTATGACTATGTTCCTGCTTCTGACGTTTAATCTCTTCTTTTGTCCGAATATTATCCGCATGGGTCGCATCTTTAAGGTAAACATAGTATCTCCCGTCTACCTTAATCACATAGCCACCCTTGATTTCATTGACAATGTCTGAATCCTTCAACTGATAATTCGGATCTTTCATGAGGAGCTCTTCACTGATGATTGCATCATAAGGAACCTTGCCATTATAGTAATGATAATGGTCTCCATGAGACGTCACATAACCTTGATCCGTAATCTTGATAACGATTTGTTCTGCATTGATTCCCTCTCTCTTACTAACTTCATCTGGTGTCAAGTTCTCTGCCTTTTGGCCAGCCTGATCACCATCTATATAAGCAACTCGATTAGAATCTTTCTTAACTTGACCAGCTTGATACCGTCCAAGCTCATAGGAACAAATACTTAGGGCAAGGACTACCACTGAACCTGCTACATATTTTTTATTGATTTTCATTCTTTCCTCACTTTAATTCTTCTGCTAGAACACTCATATTTTCTTCAAGGTTTTCTAAATAAGTCTTGTCATTTTGTGGGTCTGCTTCTAAAGGATTCAAAGTTTTAAGCCCCACACCTGTTGATTTGACAAGAGTTTCAGCTACTTTTGAAGAAGCGTTACTTTCTGTAAAAATCGTCTTAACCTTATAAGTTTTAACAAATTCCTGAATTTCTGTTAGTTGTCTTGGACTTGGTTCTTGTTCTGGAGAGATACCTGCAATACCAAGTTGTTTAAGTCCAAATCTCTTAGCTAGATAAGAAAAGGCTGTATGTTGTGTTACAAATATTTTCTGAGTCGCTTTTTCAAATTTAGGCTGGAATTTCTTAGTCAATTCTTGAGCTTTTTTGATAAAGGCTTGCGCATTTTTCTGGTAAGTTTCTTTATGCTCACTATCAATCTCCGAAAGTTTATCAGCGACAATTTGAGCTTCTTCTCCAGCTTTTTCAGGATCTAGCCAAGTGTGAGGGTCATAAAGCGTTTTTTCATCAACTCCATCACCTGCTTCCACATCTTCTAGACCAGGGACACGTTCCAATGTCATTCCTTCAGAAGCCTCTAAAACCTTCACTTTAGATTTTTTTAGATTTGGATCCAGACTTCCTGCCCAAGATTCGAGCGTATGAGAATGATAAACAAATACATCTGCATCATAGATGGCTGCAATGTCATTCGCTGAAGGTTCAAAGGAGTGAATTCCGCTACTTGACTGAATCATCCGAACATCATTCAAGTCACCAGATACTTCCTTGACCATAGCATAGACAGGATAAAAACTGGTTACAATTTTCATCCCTTTCCCTGTCTGGCTTTCCTTTTGACCACAAGCAGCTAAACACAAAAGGAAGACACTTAACAACACTAAAAATAAACTTTGTTTTTTCATGGATAACCCCTTAACTATTTAATTAACTGGTAAACATTCTACTCCTAAAAATTTAATCTGTCAAGCTATTTTTAGAAAAAAATTGAAATTTCTTTCACATATAAAAATCTGCTGAGTTTCAACAACTCAACAGATTCTCACTTTATATACTCAATGAAAATCAAAGAGCAAATTAGGAAGCTAGCCGTAGGTTGCTCAAAACACTGTTTTGAGGTTGTAGATAAGACTGACGAAGTCAGCTCAAAACATGTTTTTGAGGTTGTAGATGAAACTGACGAAGTCAGTAAGCATATATACGGCAAGGCGAAGCTGACGTGGTTTGAAGAGATTTTCGAAGAGTATTATTCTTCTATGGTAGAATGCTTATAACCATAAGTAAAGTAAATAATACTTCCTATCAACAAAGCAACGAGGAAAGCAACCCAGGTTTCCACATTATACTGCAACATGAAGGACAAACAAATGATGATTGATAAAATGGGTAATAAGGGGACCAATGGTGTTTTAAATTCTCCAGCTTTGGGCATCCCTTTTTCTTTCCGTAAGCGAATCAGGCCGTATGCTAGCATGATCAAGTAGGCCAAAGTACAAATATTTAAAAAGGCTGCAATACTAGCTAATGGAAACATTCCTGCAGCTACCGCTGAAGCTAGACCTGTCAAGATAGTAGCATTCTTTGGTACCTTACTTGTCTTCGTCAGTTCCTTAAAGGCGGAAGGCATTAACCCGTCACGCGCTAAACTGTAAATCATACGCGATAGGGCATAGGTCATCGAAATACAAACTGTAATCAAGGTCAAGATAGCCACTAATGACACATAGTTAGCTGCCCAACTAATCCCAACGCTACGAAGAGCAAAGGCAACGGCATCATCGACATTTAGATGACTATAGTGAACTACACCAGTCAAGACAAGCGTTACCAAGGCATAAAGAATGGTTACGATAGAAAGCGATAAGACAATTCCTCTAGGAATATTTTTTTGAGGAGTCTTGACTTCATCTACAGCCATAGAGATGGATTCGAAGCCTAAAAATCCGAAGAACATCAAGGATGCACCAGCCATAATACCAGTACTAGCTCCATAGATTTGTCCAAAACCATAAGGAGCAAAATTGCTCCAGTTCTCAAGTTTAATATTCCAAATTCCTACTAAAACAAAGAGAGCTAAAGCGGAAAATTTCAAAATAACTAAAATAGAATTAAATCGTAAGGCTGCCTTGGCATTGAGTAAAACAAGCGATGTCACTAAGGCCAATACAAGAATAGGCAATAAGTCAACAAAGGTCCCTGCTTGAGGATTAAAGGTACCATTTAAAGCACGAGGAAGGGCTATCCCGTATTGAGACAGTAACCCTTTAAAATAAGCTGCCCAACCCGAAGCCACACCAGATATGGCTGTCATGAACTCCATCATGGTTAACCAGCCAGCCAACCAAGCTGGAAATTCTCCTAAGATAGCATATAGATAACTATAGGCACCACCCGTAGCAGGTACTCGTGAAGCGAATTCTGCAAAAAAGAGAGCTGATAATCCCACACACAAGGCAGAAATAACGATTGAAATCACTAGGGCTGGACCAGCAAGTGTTGCAGCTGCAGTACCTGTAATTGTAAAGACGCCTGTCCCTACCATGGCTCCGATACCCAGCAAAATCAAATCCCATAACTTCAAATGCCTGTGCATCTCCGTTTTATCCAAACTTACATTCTTTGTTCTAAATATATTCATCTTTCACTCCAAAATAAAATGATGATTCTATTTTACCATAAATATAGGATATTTGTGAATATTTATAAAATGATTTTCTAAAAAATCTGACTACATATTGTAATCAGATTTATCTATTCTAGTTCATTTCTTTAAATGCTGCTTCTGCATCCGCGTTGCTGATGACACCAAATTGAATCTTTCCAATCTTTCCTTGGCTATCAATTAGGTATTCTGTAGGAATGCTTCGAATTTGATAAGCTTGGAAGGTTGTAGCCTTGGTATCATAAAGAACTGGGATATCCTTATAACCTTGATCTTGGAACCACTGTGGGAATTGCTCAACAGTTTTTTCACCTTGAATTCCTGGTGCAATGACACTAAGAATTTCGAAATCGCGATCTGGTTTTGCAGCCAATTCCATCAACTCAGGCATACTTTTCTTACATGGACCACACCATGAAGCCCAAAACTTCAAATAGACTTTTTTACCCTTATAATCAGATAACTTGACTTCTTTGCCATCCATAGATTGCAAGGTGAAGTCTGGAGCTTCTTTTCCAACAGCAATTTGTTGTACAGGCGTTTGTTGCTGTTGTTTTGGGGCTTGTTGTGGTTCTTGAGTCTTTTTAGTTTCTTTCTCACCACAGGCCATCAATACGACTAATGATAAGAGGCTTAAACCAGCAAACATTATTTTTTTCATCTTTTTCTCCTTTATTCAAAAAAATTCCAGCTAGAACATTTACTTGTCCTAATAGTAACAAAAATTCCCATTAAAAATAATAAGGAAACCACCAATTTTCTTCAGAAGTATCATATGACGCTTGAGTTTACTAAAAATAAGGCATCACTATTCCTGAAGCTAGTGCCAAGACCAAGAAAGGAAATTTACCATCCCCAGAGTGTAAATAAGAGTATAGATAGCTCCTTGCCAAGCACCATTGCCTCCAGAAGCCGCAAGCGCTAAAACAGAACTCAAAACTGGACCAATACAAGGCGTCCAACCAAAGCTAAAGGTAATACCAAGTAAAAATGCTGACCAATAACGATTGGCTGCTGATTTCTTGAAAGTAAAGCTTTTTTGAATCTCTAATTTCTTAAAATGAAAAATTTCCATCTGGTGAAGTCCCAAAATGATAATAATTGTTCCCATAACATATCGAAACCAATTTGCATAGAGAATATTACCAAAGTAACCTGCACCAAAGCCTAGAATAAAGAAAATGAGAGAGATACCTGCGATAAAGCAAAGTGTGCGAATCAAACCTGACCAGAGAACCTTTCTCCCAAACAAAGAAAAACTTTTTGCACTTTCCTGATCATCCAGCAAAATTCCAGTATAAACTGGTAACAGAGGAAAAATACAAGGGGAAAAGAAAGACAAGACCCCTGCTAAAAAAACGGAGATTGAAAATACTATCGTTTCCAATAAAGAACCAACTTTCTTAATAATTCATATCCTATTGTACTATAATCAAGTTTATTTGTATGATTTCTGCTACGCAAATTAAATTAGCCTGTGTTTAAAAGATCTTTTCTGTCACCAGCTAATTCAGATTTTGCCCCCTATACACAAAAAAAGCCTGTCACACAAGCTCAAATGCTTGATATGATAGGCTTTTTTTAAAGGCTGATTATTTAACAGCGTCTTTAAGAGCTTTACCAGCTTTGAATGCTGGAACTTTAGAAGTCGCAATTGTGATTTCTTTACCAGTTTGTGGGTTGCGACCTTTACGTGCAAAGACGCTCACGAACTTCAAAGTTACCAAAACCGATCAATTGAACTTTTTTTCACCAGTCGCAAGGTAGTCAGCTATCTGCTACGAATACAGCTTCAACTCGTCACGCTGAGTCTTTCTTAGTCAATTCTGTAGCTTCTGCTACTTTAGCGATCAAATCTTGTTTGTTTGCCATGTTAATGATTCCTCCAAATTAATTTCTAATTAACAACTATAATCATATCCTAAAATCCCTTTTAGGTCAAGTTAAAAACGCTATTTATTCGCATTTTCTTTATTTTTTTAGGAGTTTTTAGGAATTGTAACGAACTAAAATAGCCCAAGCGTTCTCACCCGTGTGAGTTTGAATAATAGACCCTGTCTCCAATACTGAAATTGACTTTTCAACATAAGGTTGCAAATTGTCTTTCATCTCTTTTGCCCAATCAGAACTACCAGAATATGAAATTCCAATCTCTGCTACAGAACGGTCAGAGAGCAATGTTATCAACTCATCCAACCATTTTTTAAAAGTTTTAGCTCCACGCCCTTTAACCATTGGTTGCAATTCATGATCCTTCATCTGCATGACAACACGTATATTGAGAAGTGAGCTCAACAATCCAGTTACACGACCAATTCGTCCACCTTTTACTAGATTTTCTAGAGTAGAAACGCCAATATAGAGCTCCGTATGTTTTTTTACTTCTTCTACATGAGATAAAATTTCCTCCAACTCTTTACCTTCTTGTGCTAACTTCGCAGCCTCAACAACTTGGAATTTCAAGGCTTGGTCAGTGAAGGAACTATCAATAACTGTCACGTCGGCAGTAGATAAACTAGCACCCTGGCGCGCTGCTTCTACAGTACCTGAAAGGGCATGGGACATATGAATAGCAAGAATCTGACTGCCATCCTTGCACAAGTCTTCAAAAACTTCAGCGAAAACACCTACAGGTGGTTGACTTGTTTTCGGAAGGTTCTTACTTTCTTGCATCAACTGAAGAAATTTACCTTCTTCTTTTAAATCAGCATCCGAATAAACAACATTATCAATCATTACAGATAGAGGAACTACCGTGATATCTAATTGCTTTACTAATTCTGGCTCAATAGTAACAGATGAATCGGTAACAATCTTAATTTTTGTCATAGTATCAATCTTTCTATTTTAGGATTCAGATTGGTTTTCTTACTTTTAATTATATCAAAAAAAGATTAAAAATCCTAATGGAGTCATTCAAATTTTCCTTAAAAATTTGATATAATCAACTTATAAGAAAAGAGGTATCCTATGATTAAAAAAATCTATCCCGTTTTAACTATTTTACTAGGTGCTGGCATTTATGCTTTTGGTCTAACCTATTTTGTAATTCCCCATCATCTCTTCGAAGGAGGGGCTACAGGCATTACTCTTATTACCTTTTATCTTTTTGAAATCCCTGTTTCCATCATGAATCTGCTGATTAATATTCCTTTATTCATTCTAGCTTGGAAAATATTTGGAGCAAAATCTCTCTATTCTAGTTTGCTTGGGACATTGGCTTTATCTGCCTGGTTAGCTTTTTTTGAGCGTATTCCCTTTCATATTGACCTTCAAGGTGATTTACTAATTACTGCCCTTATATCTGGAATTCTATTAGGAATTGGTCTTGGAATTATCTTTAACGCTGGAGGTACAACTGGTGGAACTGATATTCTAGCTCGTATCCTCAACAAATACACTCATTTCTCCATGGGGAAACTACTTTTTATCTTAGATTTTTGTATTCTCATGCTCATTCTCCTTATTTTTAAGGATTTGAGATTGGTTACTTACACCCTACTCTTTACTTTCATTGTATCCCGAGTGATTGATTTGATTGGAGAAGGAGGATACGCAGGTAAAGGATTTATGATTATTACCAAACGTCCTGATCAACTTGCTAAGGCTATTAATGATGACCTAGGAAGAGGTGTTACTTTTATCTCGGGGCAAGGTTACTATAGTCAAAAAGATTTGAAAATCATCTACTGTATTGTCGGAAGAAATGAAATTGTTAAAATGAAGGAAATGATTCATCGAATCGATCCTCAAGCCTTTATCACTATTACAGAAGCCCATGAAATCCTAGGAGAAGGATTCACCTTTGAAAAAGAATAAAAAGAGGTAGTGTAGTGACCTCAGAAGTTAGACTAAATCATCTATCTTTCAGGTCACAGACAACCTCTTTTTTGTTTACTTATACTCTTAAGACCAATTCCGAGCTACTTCTTCATCTGCCTTTAACTGATCCACTAATTGATCAACTGAATCAAATTTGGTCATATCGCGAATGCGATCAAGCCAATAAACCATGACGGTCTCGCCATAAATATCTTGATTAAAATCAAAAATATTGACTTCAAAACGTGCTTCTTCTCCATCGAAGGTCTCATTTTTCCCGACACTAGCCATGGCACGATACTTCTGCCTTTGAATCTCAACATCAACGACATAAACACCATCTGCTGGCATATAAGTACGGTCTAAAAGTACCAAATTCGCTGTCGGATAACCAATCGTACGACCACGAGCATTACCATGAACCACCATACCTCTTGATGGAAGCGGTGCCCCCAAAAGTTCTCCTGCTTCTTTCACATTTCCGTCTAAAATAGCTTGACGGATACGTGTTGAACTAATCTTTCCTTTCTCATCTTCTACAGGTGGGACAATAATGACTTCTCCATCAAAGTAATCCTTCAAATCTTCTGCTGTTTTTTGGTCAGAGCCAAATGTATAATCAAAACCTGCAACAATAATTTTGGCATTCATAGCCTTGATATAAGTTGCAAAAAATTCTTCTGCCGTGAGACTAGCGAATTGACTACTAAAATCAAGTAGATATAATTCTTCTACACCTTCTCGTTTTAATTTTCTTTCACGTTCAGCAGGGTTCAAAATATGCAAAAACAGATCCGGATGATAAGGTTCTAAAGCAATCTTTGGAGATTCATTAAAGGTCATAACGACGATAGGCAATAAATCCTTTCTCGCAGCCTTATTGGCAACACGAAATAATTCTTGATGCCCCTTATGTATACCATCAAAATAGCCGAGAACCACGACTGAATCAGATGGTGTGCCAATATCTTTTTGGTTTTTTATAGGAATAGTAATAATCATAAAATAATTATATCATAGTGATAGCTATTTCTGGAACAGAAAATCTGAAATGTCGTTTTTTTAACCTGAAGTGTAGCATTTTAGAAGAATTTTGTTTTTGAAATCGTAATACAGACCAAGAGATTGAGATAAGAATCTTAAAATCAGAAAAACACATCATATCAGCTAGTTAAAACTTGATACAATGCGTTTTATTATAAAAAGATCTACTGGATTTTTTATCAAAATAAACTTCCAGTAGTCTTTTCACTTTTTACTAATAAGTTCCTTCTTCGCCTTGGCTAGTCAAGATAACAGGTCCATCTTTCGTAATGACAAATTGGTGTTCATACTGACAGGACAATCCACCGTCAATGGTCTTATGCGCCCAACCAGTCTTCATATCTGTATCAATTTCCCAGTCGCCAGTATTAATCATCGGTTCAATGGTCAAGACCATTCCTTCACGAAGGCGAAGACCACGACCTGCAATACCATAGTTAGGCACCATTGGTTCTTCATGCATTGTAGGTCCTACACCGTAGCCTACTAGATCTCGGACAACCCCGTAACCACGACTTTCAGCATATTCTTGAATGGCTGCACCGATATCACCAATGCGATTTCCAACAACAGCTTGCTCGATTCCCTTGTACATAGCTTCTTTGGTTACATCCATCAAATTTTTTACTTCTTCGGACGGTGTACCAACAGCATAAGCCCAACAAGAGTCTGCTAGACCACCAGAGTAACTCTGAGTGTATTTTTTCATTTGCTCCACATTGTTGAAGTTTAATTTTGAGACATTCAGGTCAGATTTAGCAATAGGACCTCCCAAAACCATATCAACTTTGAGTAAATCACCATCTTTCAAGATATAGTGACGAGGGAAAGCATGAGCTACTTCATCATTAAGAGAGCAACACGTAGCATAAGGATAGTCCATCATTGCACCGTCAACTCCAATTTGAAGCGGAAGGAAATTTTCTTCCTTACAACGACGTCGGACATACTCTTCAACTTCCCACATATCTACGCCAGGCTTAATCAAATCACGTAAGCCAATATGAATACTTGCTAGAAAATCTCCAGCCTTGTCCATAGCTTCGATTTCACGAGCTGATTTTAATGTTATCATCTTTTCTCCTAGTTTCTAATTAATTTTAACAGTCACATTTGCTTTTGAAACAATCTGATGACCATGATAAATATCATAATCAATAATAGCTGATCGTCTAGTATGATGGATGATGCGTGCTTGAATGCGCAGTATATCATCTATCTGAACAGCCTGCAAAAAGTAGATTAGCATCTGCTCGATAATGAGATTGCGACCACTATTAACAACTAAATCTTGGGTCATGTGGGTCAAAATTTCTGCCAATACACCATTAGCCAAAACTCCGTTCTTCTCGAGCATAAAGGGTTCAACTGTAATCACTACTTCATCATGGTGATAAGAGAGCTTTTGTCCAATCTGCTCAGAAAAAGTTGGTAAAGCAGAAACTTGAGAACGGCTCATCTTCTCCATGACATCTCGTCTAGTTACAACGCCAAGCAAAGTTTGATTGCTTCGAGCAACTGGTACCATTTCAAAGTCTTCGGCAATCATCCGTTGACTCACATTGGCAATATTTGTCGATAATCCAACTAAAAATAGACTACGAGACATGACTTTATCAATTGTGGTACTTGGTGACTTGTCACCAGCATCTCTCATAGTTACAACTCCAACGACAACCTGATGTTGGTTAATAACTGGAAAACGACTGTTTCGATTCTTACGTACTAAGTCCAAATAATCTTTGACTGTGTCAGTCTCTCTCAGAAAACCATATTCATGACTTGGACGATAAAGTTTCTCAACTGTCAAAATATCAGTCTTGATTTGGACATTTGACAAGGCTTTATTGATCATGGTCGCGACAGTGAAAGTATCATGCTTGCTTCTCAGAACAGGAATCCCTTTTTGATTGGCCAGTTTAAGGACATCATCATGAACCTGAAATCCACCTGTAACGAGAACTGCATTTTCGTTTTCCAAGGCTAACAACTGAATACGAGTTCGGTCTCCGACAATCAAGAGTCCCCCATCATGAAGATAGGATAGGATGTTTTGTTCGGTCATAGCACCAATAGAGAACTTACTAAATTCTCTTTCTAAACCTTCTTGTCCAGCTAACACCTCAGAAGAAGTTACTTCTGCAATTTCTGCATATGTTAATCTTTCGATAGCAACTTTCTTCGATTTAATGCGAATTGTTCCACTACGGGGACGAGTCTCTACAATTCCACGATTTTCAGCTTCCTTGATAGCGCGATAGGCCGTTCCATCACTGACTCCCAGATGATTGGAAATACTACGAACACTGACCCTTTTACCTACTGGTAATTCCTCCAAATAACTTAGAATTTCCTGATGCTTACTCATTGAATTCTCCTTTTACATACCGAAATTCAAGATAATCTCGCATTTTCCTTGTATAGCGATCACTGCCTTTAAACTGACGGAACAAACTAAATCCAGACTTAAGAGCAACCTTTTGGCTAGCTTCATTTTCAAGATGGGTTATAATAGATAATTGTTTTAAATCAAATTCTTCAAAAGAAAGTTGGCAAAGTTTTTTTACAACTTCTGTCATAAATCCTTGTGACCAAGCATCTTTTCTCAAAAAATAGCCAAGCTCTGCTTCTTTTTTGATTTCATCTAACTTCTCAAATTTAATAGAACCAATCATTTGTTGATTTTTCTGGTCACAAATAGCCCATACTCCTAATGGAGATTTCATAAAATAATTGGCCAGTGCATATTGACTCTCTTCGAGACTAGCTTGACTTGGAAAAATAAATTGAAGATTTTCTGGATTCGAAGCTATCTCATAAAAATCCTGGCTATCACTAAAAAAGAAAGGACGCAAATACAAGCGATCCGTTTCAAAAAAAGAAAACATTGCTAATTTGGTCCAAATATTCATAAACACCTCTACGGTTTAATCCTCAACAAGTCTAATATCCGCTCCTAGATTACGTAATTTTTCGATAATATCAGAATAACCACGTAAGATAAACTCGATATTGGTAATTTCAGTTTGTCCCTCGGCCATCAAACCAGCAATAACTAAAGCTGCACCAGCTCTCAGGTCAGTCGCTTTAACACTTGCTCCACGCAAACCACGTCCACCTGTGTATAAAATATGACCATTTGTTGTTGATATATCTGCGTCCATCTTAGCTAATTCAAAAACATGGTTTACACGTTTTTCGTAAATCGTATCAACAATTGTACCACGACCATTAGCTGTTAGCAAAAGAGGGGTAATCGGTTGTTGCAAATCAGTTGCAAAGCCTGGATAAGGAGCTGTCTTAATATTGATTGCTTTCAAATTAGACTGTTCTTCGACAAAAATACTGTCTTCAGATACTGTCATTCTCACTCCCATTTCTTCTAACTTAGCAATAAATCCTTCTAGGTGTTCGTAAAGAACATTATTTATACGAATTCCCTTACCCACTGCAGCAGCTAAGGAAATATATGTTCCCGCTTCAATACGGTCTGGAATCACCTGATGACGTGTCCCATGTAATCTTTCAACACCATCAATAATGATAATATTGGTTCCAGCACCACGGATATGGGCTCCCATATTATTCAAGAGAGTGGCAACATCAATAATCTCAGGCTCACGAGCTGCATTTTCAATAATGGTACGCCCATTTGCTTTAACCGCAGCAATCATTGTATTAATCGTCGCACCCACACTAACCGTATCCATGTAAATACTTGCTCCATGGAGTCCTGTATTTTTAGCAGATAACTTCATGTTATCTCCCTCGTAGCTAACAGTGGCACCCATAGCTTCAAAAGCCTTAAGGTGTAAGTCAATAGGGCGAGGTCCCAAATCACATCCACCAGGCAAGCCAACAGTGGCTTCACCAAAGCGACCTAAAAGACTTCCATAAAAATAATAAGATGCACGAAGACTATTGATTTTCCCATAAGGCATTGGAATATTTTGAACACCTCTTGGATCAATCTCTAACACATCGTCATAACGCTTAACGGTAGCCCCCATTAACTCCATGATTTCAACAAGACTAGCAACATCAGAAATATCTGGTACACAATCCAAAGTCACCACATCATCAGCCAAGATAATAGCTGGAATCAAAGCTACTACACTATTTTTTGCGCCACTAATGGTAATCTCACCTTGCAGGGGCAAACCACCATTGATAACAATTTTTCTCATTTTTAATTTTTAATACTCTTTCAAAATTTCTAAAAAGGTCCTATGTTAAAGTATATCATAAATTCACCCTTTTTTCCATCATTTTCAATTATATTAGCTAAATCGTATTTATTGGTAACTGAGCTTTCTTAAAAAAGTTATGCCCCTTTTATGCCCCCTGAACAGAAAAATAGCCCTTCGGAAAAAATCCGAGGGGCTAGAAACGTTGTTAAATCAACTACTGAACTTTTTGAATTTCATAGGTTCGGGATAAAATAGTTCACTGAACTATTTTATTTTTTCAAGTTGTAGAATGATTTCAATCCACGGTATTCAGCTACTTCACCAAGTTGGTCTTCAATACGAAGCAATTGGTTGTATTTAGCGATACGGTCTGTACGTGAAAGTGAACCAGTTTTGATTTGTCCTGCGTTAGTTGCAACTGCGATGTCAGCGATTGTTGAATCTTCAGTTTCACCTGAACGGTGTGATACAACGGCAGTGTAACCAGCTTCTTTAGCCATTTCGATAGCTTCAAAAGTTTCAGTAAGAGTACCGATTTGGTTAACTTTGATAAGGATTGAGTTAGCGAGACCTTCTTGGATACCACGTGCAAGGTAGTCAGTGTTTGTTACGAAGAAGTCATCACCAACAAGTTGTACTTTCTTACCAAGACGTTCAGTAAGAGCTTTCCAACCATCCCAGTCGTTTTCATCCATACCATCTTCGATAGTGATGATTGGGTATTTGTTAACCAATTCTTCAAGGTAGTCGATTTGTTCTGCAGATGTACGAACAGCGACGCCTTTCACCTTCAAATTTAGTGTAGTCGTAAACTTTACGTTCTTTATCGTAGAATTCTGATGAAGCACAGTCAAATCCGATAAATACGTCTTTACCTGGAACATATCCAGCAGCTTCGATTGCAGCAAGGATAGTTTCAACACCATCTTCAGTTCCTTCGAAACGAGGAGCGAATCCACCTTCGTCACCTACGGCAGTTTCCAAACCACGTGATTTAAGGATTTTCTTAAGAGCGTGGAAGATTTCAGCACCGTAACGAAGAGCTTCTTTGAATGTTGGCGCACCAACTGGCAAGATCATGAACTCTTGGAAAGCGATTGGAGCGTCAGAGTGAGAACCACCGTTGATGATGTTCATCATTGGAGTTGGAAGAACTTTAGTGTTGAATCCACCAAGGTAGCTGTAAAGTGGGATTTCAAGATAGTCAGCGAGAAGACGAGCTACAGCGATAGACACACCAAGGATTGCGTTTGCACCCAATTTACCTTTGTTAGGAGTACCGTCAAGAGCGATCATAGCACGGTCGATAGCTTGTTGATCACGTACATCGTAGCCGATGATAGCTTCAGCAATGATGTTGTTTACGTTGTCAACAGCTTTTTGTGTACCAAGACCACCGTAACGAGATTTGTCACCGTCGCGAAGTTCAACTGCTTCGTGTTCACCAGTAGAAGCACCTGATGGAACCATACCACGTCCGAAAGCACCTGATTCAGTGTAAACTTCTACTTCAAGTGTTGGGTTACCGCGTGAGTCTAGGACTTCGCGAGCGTAAACATCAGTAATAATTGACATTTTTTACTCTCCTTATGAGTTAAATTTTTTACACCTCTATAATACCTTAAAACCCCTCCTTTTTCAAGAAAAAACGTTATCTTTGTGCAAATTTTCCTTAACTTTATAAAGTAATCGCTTTCTTTTGTCTGTTTTATTCTAATTTTTATGATATACTGTTTTCATGACAGATTTATCAAAACAATTACTTGAAAAAGCTCATGGTGGAGCAAAATTAAATCCGGATGAGCAAAGACGCTATCTTGGTACTTTTGAGGAAAGAGTTCTTGGATATGCAGATATTGACACAGCAAATAGCCCGCAGTTAGAAAAAGGTTTTTTATCTATTTTAGAAAATCTTCAGGAAAAAGCAGAGCCACTATTTGTAAAGATTTCACCAACTATCGAATTTGACAAGCAAGTTTTCTACTTAAAAGAAGCTAAAGAAACTGATAGTCAAGCTACCATTGTATCTGAAGAGCATGCTTCTTCTCCTTTTGGCCTGATTATCCATAGCAATGCACCAGTACAAGTAGAAGAAAAGGACCTTCGACTTGCTTTTGCAAAACTTTGGGAAGTTAAAAAGGAAGAGCCAGCCAAAACATCCATCTGGAAGAAATGGTTTGGCTAAATCTTGCGCATATTTAATAAACGCCCAATATTAGCAGCAGTGTGCTCCAGATAGAGACTGGTATTTTTCAAACTATCTTCTAGAGGTTCACTTTTCTCCAAAATTGAAAAAGCCGCTTGGATATTCTTAAATGGTAGGGAAGGTAAATCCTCAGCAATACTACCACAAATAGCAATGACAGGAACTCCGACAGGGGTTCTTTTTGCAACACCAATAGGCGCTTTACCTGCTAAGCTTTGACGATCTAACCTTCCTTCTCCTACAACAACCAAGTCAGCATCTGAAACTTTCTTATCAAAGCTAATTAGGTTCAAGCAGGTATCAATTCCAGACACGATACTTGCCTGAGCAAAGGCACACAAACCGCCAGCAATGCCTCCACCAGCTCCTGCTCCTTTAATTTCCAATGTTGCAGGTGAGACTTTTTCATAAAAATCTTGAATTGCCTGATCTACGACTGCAAACATAGCAGGATCTAGGCCTTTTTGTTTGCCAAAAATGTAGGTCGCACCTTGAGAACCACATAAGGGACTCACGACATCTGATAAATCCGAATTTGCACATCTTCAGGAATTTCATAGCGATTTTCTGTTGAAACAGAAGCTAATTTTAGTAAGGATTGACCGCATGCAGGCAAGACATTTCCATCTGTATCATAAAATTGATAACCCAAACCAGCAGCAATCCCAATTCCTCCGTCATTACTGGCCGTACCACCAACGCCGATATAGATTTCTTTAATCCCTTGAGCAATGAGATGACGAATCAACTCTCCAATACCACGAGTTTGAATTTGCAGTGGATCTCGTTTCTCTAGCGGAATTTTCCCAAGGCCAACTAAATCAGCAACTTCGAATAGGGCTAGTTGTTCTTTTTGAAAATAGCGCATGGCTTCTTTTGGGCCAAAAGGACCTGTCACTTGGATCCATTTTTCTTCAAGATCGAGAGAATGTCGAATAGCATCTACAGTACCTTCTCCCCCATCACCAACAGGGCAGAGGAGACATTCTACATCCGCTATCGATTGTTGGAAGCCTCTTTTAATAGCTTCAGCCACCTCTTCAGCGGTCAAGCTTTCCTTAAATGAATCTGGTGCAATTACAATCTTCATATTTTCCCTCATTCTAAATAGTCAATCAAAGGAAGAACTTCTAAAAAATCCCTCTTGTCAACATGATATTGTATTTCTTTTTTGAGCACTTCTTTGGCACAAAAGGCGATTCCTAGTCCCACCGACTGCAACATTAATAAATCATTGGCCCCATCACCGATTGCAATTGTTCTTTCTTTAGAAAGTTTTAGTTCCTTTCTCCATTGCTCTAGAGTCTCTTTTTTGACCTTAGGACTGATAATTTGTCCAACTAATTTTCCTGTTAGAAGACAGTCTTTGACTTCAAGTTGATTGGCAGAGAAATAGGCAATACCAAGTGATTTCGCTAATCTCTCAACTATTGGTATAAAACCACCTGACACCAGACCAACTAGAATGCCATTCTTTTGGAGAATAGAGATGAATTCTTGAACATTTGGCGATAGATGAATAGAGTCGAAAACTTTATCAAAGACCGAAATAGGAAGACCTTCCAAGAAGGACACTCTTTTTCTTAAACTGCTTTCAAAGTCCAACTCTCCTTGCATTGCCCGACTTGTAATCTGCGAAATTTCCTCCTCACGACCTGCCTCTCTTCCCAACAAATCAATCACTTCTTCTAGGATTAAGGTCCCATCAACATCCATGACACACAAGCCTTTTACTTGAGACATCAGTTCTCCTCTCTAAATAGCCTAAAAATCGTATGAAGTCATCATACGATTTTATCTATTAATTAACTAAACTATGGTACAAGTCAAGGTATGACTTGCAAGCTGTATCCCATGAGAAATCACACTCCATAGCTTGTTTTTGTAAGTTTCTCCAAACGTCAGGATGGTTTCTATACAAATCCAATGCTGTTTGGAAAGTCCAATTTAACCAATAAGGAGATAGATTGTCAAAGCTAAAGCCAGTACCGCTTCCTTCGATTGGATTGAAAGCGCGAACAGTATCTCGCAAGCCACCAACTTCATGGACCAATGGCAAGGTTCCGTAACGCATAGCCATCATTTGAGACAGGCCACACGGTTCAAAACGACTTGGCATGAGGAAGAGGTCACAAGCAGCGTAGATTTCTTGAGCTAGTTTGACATCAAAAGTGATATTTGCTGATAGCTTGTCTGGATAGATTTGAGCAAACCATGAGAAAGCTTCTTCAAAGGCTGGGTCGCCAGTTCCCAAAAGAACAATCTGAACATCTTCTTGCAAGATCTGGTGCAGACTTTCGACCACTACATCAAAACCTTTTTGACGTGTCAAACGAGAAACAATTCCCACCAGTGGAACGTCAGCTCTAGCAGGCAAGCCAACTCTATCTTGTAATTTTGCCTTGTTTTGGGCTTTTCCAGACAAATCTTCCTGATTAAAATGATAATCTAAAAGAGCATCCGTCTGAGGATTATATAGATCAGCATCAATCCCATTCACGATACCAGAAACTTTACCAGACTCCATTCGAAGAATCTGATCCAAGTTACATCCAAACTGACTAGTCATAATTTCATGGGCATAGCTAGGCGAGACAGTTGACACACGATCCGCATAGAGAATACCTGCCTTCATCCAGTTTAGACAGTTGTTCCAGCGAAGGGTACCATCCGCATAACGTTCAAAAGCCAACTCCAAACAAATCACCCAACATTCCTTCTGAAAATTGTCCTTGGAATTCTAAATTATGAATGGTTAAAACAGTTTTTTTATTCCTTGATAGGCTTGAATCCAACGGTATTTTTTTCCTTCAACAAGAAAGGCATCATAGCTGTATGGTAGTCATGAACATGGAGAAGGTCAGGAATAAAGTCAATCCTTTCCATAGCCTCAATGGCGACCAGTTGGAAAAAAAGGCAAAGCGTTCTCCGTCATCAAAAATCACCGTAAACATGACCACGGAAGAAATAATATTGATTGTCAATAAAGTAGAAGGTTACACCATTTAATACTGTTTTCTTAATTCCACAATACTGTCTGCGCCAACCAACACTCACCTCAAAAATGAAGAACATCTTCAATCTGATTTCCAAATTTAGCCTCTACCATGTCATAGTAGGGGAGAATCACTGCAACTTCGTGCCCTAGCTTTTTACCAGTGATTTGGGAAGAGCGCCAATGACGTCTCCCAAACCACCTGTTTTTTTGAAAAGGGTGCCCCTCAGTCGCTACAAATAAAATTTTCATGAATGAATATCCTCTGTTACTTTAGCACCTTTCTTAACGACGACTGGATGTTCTGCAGTTCCACGGATCACAACGCCATCCGCAACTTCAACACCCTTGTCCAAGATAGCATATTCTACCTGAGCACCTTCTCCAATAACAACACGAGGGAATAAGATGCTATCTTTAACCAAGCTATCCTTATGGACATGAATATTACGTGATAAAACAGAATTAGCCACTTGACCTTCAATAATACTACCAGACGCAAACTGAGAAGTACTTACCTTAGATGTATTAGCATAGTAAGTTGGTTCTTCGTTTTTAACCTTTGTATAAATCTTTTGGTTTGGTGAGAAAAGAGAATAGAATTTTTGAGATTCAAGCATATCTTTATTAGCTTGGTAATAAGACTCTACAGAATGAATATTTGCCAAATAGCCTGTGTACTCGTAGGCAAAAGCCCCTTCTTTTGCAGCCAAATCCCGTAAAACATAACGCAATTTCTCTGGATGTTCTTTCTTAGCTTCTTCTTCTAAGCGTTCAATCAACCAAGGTGTATCAATAACAAAAATATCTGTAGACATATTGAACATTTCTTCTGTTGATTTTCTATCAAATAGCGTGTGAGAACGAACATGGTCTGTTTCATCCACTTCCAAGATTGCGTTCACTTCTGAAATATCTTTCTTAGGAAGTTTCTTATAAACAACTGTAATAGGCCTCTTCGTTGTGTTATGAAGATGGAACACTTGGTTCAGATCGATATTAATCAAAACATCACAGTTAAGTGACACTGTTTGGTTTGAGCCAGAGCGTTTTAAATAAGTGAGCAGCTGTTGGTAGTATTCTTTTCCTACTGTGCTACTCTCAACGCGTGTATTATAAATTCCTAGATAATAGTGACTAAGAAGAGTGGACAAGCCCCACTCACGCCCTGAACGGATATGGTCAAAAACAGAACTAATATTATCCTGCTGAAAAATACCAAAAACACTACGAACACCAGCATTGGCAAGACTTGATAGCGGGAAGTCAATCAAACGATATTTACCGCCAAATGGCAAACTAGCTACTGGACGGTGGTCTGTCAGTGTTGACATATCATGAAAACCAACTGTGTTTCCTAAAATGGCAGAATATTTATCAATCTTCATCTGTTGCTACCCCCACTACTTCATTATATCCTACAACTTGTACTTCTTCTGTTCCATCAATTTCGACACCATCAGAAATAACTGCACCTTCACCAATAATGGCACGTTTGATTTTAGCTCCGTGTCCAATAATGGCTCCACTCATGATAACTGAATCAACAACTTCTGCCCCTTCGCGAACTTGCGCACCTGTTGAAAGGATAGAATGTTTAACAGTTCCATCAACGAAACATCCGTCTACAACCAAGGAATCTTCCACATGAGCATTGGCCCCAAGGAAGTTTGGTGGTGAAATTAAGTTTCTTGAGTAAATCTTCCATTGACGGTTACGGCTATCCAAGGCATTTTCTGGTGAAATGTACTCCATATTCGCTTCCCAAAGCGACTCAATCGTACCGACGTCTTTCCAGTAACCATTAAATTCGTAGGCATAGACACTTTCACCTGACTCAAGGTAATTTGGAATGACATTTTTACCGAAGTCTGACATATCGACATTGCTCTTTTCTGCAACGACTAACATATTGCGGAGACGTTGCCAATCAAAGATGTAAATTCCCATAGAGGCTTTGGTAGATTTTGGTTGGGCTGGTTTCTCTTCAAATTCTACAATACGATTGTTAGCATCTGTGTTCATGATGCCAAAACGGCTAGCTTCTTTAAGAGGAACATCAAGAACTGCTACTGTCAAACTGGCATTATTATCCTTGTGAGACTGGAGCATAGCATCGTAGTCCATCTTATAGATATGGTCACCCGAAAGAATCAAAACATACTCAGGATTGACACTATCGATATAGTCGATATTTTGATAAATAGCGTGACTAGTTCCTTCAAACCAACGATTTCCTTCACTTGCAGAATATGGTTGAAGGATAGAGACACCAGAATTAATCCCATCTAGTCCCCAACTTGAACCATTCCCAATATGATTGTTGAGAGCAAGTGGTTGATACTGTGTGATGACTCCAACATTGTGAATGCCTGAGTTGGCACAGTTTGAGAGAGCAAAGTCAATGATACGGTAGCGCCCACCAAATTGCACAGCTGGTTTTGCGATGCTTTGAGTGAGTTTACCGAGACGAGTTCCTTGCCCACCAGCAAGAATCAAAGCTAACATTTCATTCTTCATTTTCTACTCCTTTTTGGTTTTTACTTGTGACAGTTTTAGTAGGTTTCAAGCGACGCTTGATTTTCCATATACTAGCTCCCATAGCAGGCAGGGTAAAGGTCAAGGTCTGCTCATAATCCTTCCATAGTCCTTCTTGCGTTTGCACAGTTTGATTATGCTCTTTCCAAACGCCGCCCCACTCTTCTAACTCAGTATTCCAGACTTCTTCATAAATCCCAGCAATAGGAAGTCCGATTGTAAAATCTTTTCGTTCAACAGGTGCCATATTAAAGACACAGACTAACATGTCGCCCTTTTTACCCTTACGGATGATGGACAGAACACTCTGGTCACGATTATCCGCATCGATGATTTCTATACCATCATAGCTGGTATCGATTTCCCACAGACAGCGATGGTCTTTGTAAAACTGGTTTAGCTGAGAAGTGAAATACTTCATCTTAGCATTCATTGGGTCTTCTAGATTAGACCATTCCAACTGTTCTTCAGATTTCCACTCTAGAAATTGGCCATATTCGCTACCCATGAAGAGTAATTTCTTACCCGGGTGACAAATTTGGTAAGTGTAGAGATTGCGCAAGCCAGCAAATTGATTGTAACGATCTCCCCACATCTTGTGCATCATACTCTTCTTGCCATGAACCACTTCATCGTGCGAGAATGGTAAGAGATAATTCTCCTTGAAGACATACATAAAGCTGAAAGTCACCAGATTAAAGTCATATTTACGATAAATCGGATCTTCTTCATAGAAACGGAGGATGTCATTCATCCAACCCATATTCCACTTATAATCAAACCCAAGACCGTCTGAATCCTTGGTGTCAGTAATCTGAGTAGCTGATGAACTTTCCTCAGCTATCATCATAACATCTGGATGAACTAGTTTAATCACATCATTCAAGCGTTGAAGGAAATAATATCCTTCATAGTTGAGATTACCACCATCTTTATTAGGTGTCCATGGAGCATCATCGTAGTCAAGATAGAGCATGTTGCTAACCGCATCCACGCGAATACCATCTAGATGATAAAAGTCAATCCAAAACTTAATGCTAGAAATCAAGAAAGACTGGACTTCATTCTTTCCAAGGTCAAAATTGAGTGCTCCCCAACCGTAGTTATGAGCCTTATTATGGTCTTGGTATTCAAAAGTCGGTGTTCCATCATAATAAGCTAAGGCATCATCGTTAATAGTGAAGTGACCAGGTACCCAGTCCACGATAACCCCAATATTGTTTAAGTGGCATTCCTCAACAAAATCTTGAAACTCTTCAGGGCGACCATAGGCATGCTCTAAGGCGAAGTACCCCATAAGCTGATAGCCCCAACTCAAACCGAGAGGGTGGGACATCAAGGGCATAAACTCAATGTGAGTATAGTTCATCTCAACCAAGTAAGGAATGAGTTCATCTTTCAGTTGAGCAAAACTATAGGGGCTGCCATCAGAATTTCTCTTCCAAGAGCCAGCATGAGCCTCGTAAATATTGACAGGACGCTCTTCAAAGCTCAAGCGTTTTCTACGGGCTAACCAGAGTCCATCCTTCCATTTCTTTTCTGGAATATCTGTTAAAATAGCACCAGTCCCAGGTCGTGCCTCATACCGAACAGCCAAAGGATCAATCTTCATCAGCTGATGACCATTTGCACGTGTAATATTGTACTTATAAATTTGACCTTCTTGAGCAAGACTGGTAAAAACTTCCCAAACTCCAAATTCATTCCGTTCCATCAGAATTTGATTTTCAATCCAATTGGTGAAATCACCTACCAAGTGAACAGCCTGAGCATTGGGTGCCCACACACGAAAAGTATAGCCAGACTCACCATTTTTTTCTTCCCTATGTGCTCCCAGATAGTGCTGGAGGTGAAAATTTTCACCCGTCATAAAGGTTTCTAAAGCTTGTTTCTTATCCATACACCCTCCTAATTCTGTAAGCGTTTTCTATAGATTTATTATACTACCTTTTTAGGGAAGATTCAAGTAAATTACTATATTTGCTAAAAATTCTTTTGAAAGTCTTCAACAAATTCACTGATTTCTTCACTTGTAAATCAAGAAATTTTCAGAAACGCTTTGAAAACGAATTGTTTTTTTACAATACTACCATAAAGTTCGTTATTTTACTAACAAAAATATAATTTTAAGTAAAAAAATAAACCAGGAAATGAATTTCCTGATTTTATTGTTTTTATAGAAGTTTAGCATATTTTCGGCACCACTTCCAAGTAAAGTATAACGCACTATACTTTACTTCGTCAGGAAACATTGATACTATAAACTCTACACATCCTACATAGACAGTTTCCATTATATTTTTTAATATTCTTCAAAACTATATCTTATACAAATTATTTAATCTTTCTAACTCGAATACATTCATACATACTTCTACTCCAGTAACTCCCCCTTACTATGAATAACCCCACAAGAAAAACACAATCCTCTCCTTACTCAAAAATATTTGACAACACCACTAATGATTCTAAAAATATAATCCTTTATAATAATAAAACTATTATTTTCATCTTTAACAAACTCTATAAATCCAATATCCTTACACCTATCACCAAGATGAAACCTAAGTGATTTCAAAAAAATAATCAAAAAAACATCACTACCCATAGAAAAAGCCTTTCATTTTTTTAAAAAAATATTCTGATATAATCATACAAAAAAATAAAATTGTAAATCTATTCTACAAAACTTTAAAGACGCTGGCGCTAACGCCACCAACCATGTCTTTATCAGCTAAATGGCTGTTGGTTACCAAGAGTTCTAGATTTCCAGCATTTTCAAACTGGAAGTCTTGCCCTTTAGCATTAAAGACAACCAATAGATGTTCTTCCCCGTGAATCTCATAAACAATCCAACCACTATGCTCATTTGCTGAATGAACAAAGACATGATGGTAAATTTCTTCATAAGTAGGGTAAGAAAAGGCGCTGGTTTCGGTCTTCAATCGAATCATCTGACGAATAAACTCAATACTATCTTGACGCTCATTGATCAAGTCCCAGTTGACTTGATTCACACTGTCAGGAGCATTGTAGCTATTCATAGCACGTTCTCTATCATCATGGGTCAACTCACCATTCTCACCAGTTGCAACCAGTTTGGTACGACCAAATTCTTGACCGATTTCCATAAAGGCCATCCCTTGCATGAGTAGGTTCATGGCTGTGGCTGTTTCGACCTTGCGCATGATTTGCTCTGAATTTTGGTCTGGATGAAGGGTTGCCAATAAATCGTGAAGATTGTAATTGTCATGGGCTTCTACATAGTTAAGCACCTGATTTGGATGTGTATAGGTTCCTAATTCACGACTGCCTAGGATGGCTTTGGCTAGGATTGGTTCTGTCGCAAAGCACCACTAACAAAACCTGACTTGATAGCACCGTAAACTTCTCCACCTTTGACAGCATCGCGCTGATTGTCATTAAAGAAACCGATGTTTGGCATCTGGTAGGCATTGTCTTTCTTAGCCTTATCATAAGGCGCAAGACCTGTTCCCATATCCCATCCTTCTCCATAGAGGATAATGTTAGGGTCGATTTCATCCAAGCTCTGACGAATCATCTGCATGGTCTTGACATCATGAATCCCCATCAAATCAAAACGGAAGCCGTCAATATTATATTCCTGCACCCAGTATAGGAGAGAATCAATCATATACTTGCGGAACATTTCGTGTTCACTAGCTGTTTCATTTCCAACACCCGTTCCATTCTGGAAGGTACCGTCTGGATTCATACGATAGTAGTAATCAGGGACAGTTGTTTGGAAAGGTGCATCAACAACTGAAAAAGTATGGTTATAGACTACATCCATAATGACACCAATACCCGCATCGTGATAAGCTTGAACCATGGTCTTCAAATCACGAATAACCTGAGCTGGATCCTCTGAATTTGTTGAAAGGCTCGTTTCTGGTGCGTTATAGTTTTGTGGATCATAACCCCAGTTGTAGGTTACATTCCCATCCGCATCGTATTCTTTGTGTCTATCTGCAATTGGTTGCAATTGAACATAATTGTAGCCCAGCTTCTTGATGTGATCAAAAGCAGTTGACTGACCGTACTGGTTAACCGTTCCAGTCTGAGCAGCACCCAAGAAAGTTCCTCGAAGATGTTCATCTACACCTGAGGTCGGTGATTTGGTCAAATCACGAATGTGCATTTCACAAATAACTGCCTTACATGGATTTGCCAAGCGCCAAGTAGCCTCAGAACCATGCTTGACCTCGAAGTTTGCAACTTGCTTTTTCTGCATGACTCAGGATAGCTGAACGTTTGCCATCAGGACTGGTCGCAATGGTATAAGGATCGCGTGTCAGTGTTTGGTGATGGGGGAATTGGACTTGATACTGATAAGCCTTACCAGTCAAATCTTCCTCAACATCCAAGCTCCAGACACCGATTGTATTGTCTTTATGGTTATAAGAGTAGCTATTGCCTCTTTCCATCTCAAAAGTCTTCCAAACAGGAGCATCGTTAGCAGCAGATTCATAAACGACAACCTGCACTTCTGTCGCTGTTGGAGCCCAAAGGGCAAAATGAGCCTGATTGTCCTCTACACGGCAACCCAATTCACCTTGGTAGCCCCAATGATGATCAAAACTAGCACTGTTAATGGCCTTATCAAAGGCAAAAGGATTTTGATTCTTATAGAAAGGACTGGCAATAGCAGGATTTTCAGAATAATAAATCCTATCATCCCCTTCCAAAATCCAGACCTCTGTTAAAAGAGGGTAGTGATTGAAACGAACAGCATATTCTTTACTGGTTTGGCCTGTATGAACCACAAAATTCAAACTTTCTAGTGGATGAGAACTTGGGTGTTCAAAACTAAATAAAGCGCCAAAATAATCTTCTTTGTAGGTTAGCAAATCAATTCGTTGATCCTGACTTTTCACAAAAGAGCAAGTATCGTATTCTCCATTCTTACGATGGTAATGAATGCGCATAGGGTAATTATACATTTTTTATTTTTCCTTTTTAATTCTTGATTTGTTTCTATTTCACTAATAAATTATTGACCAATTTTGTCACGACTAACAAACATAGTTATACTGTCTAAACTCTGATTTTAAACGATTATTACAAACTTTCTAGCCAAGCTTCATCTCGAACTTCGATACCAAGTTCTTGTGCTTTTTGCAGTTTACTTCCAGCGTCTGCACCTGCAACAACAAGATCGGTCTTTTTAGAAACACTGCCTGTTACTTTTGCACCCAGACTTTCGAGTTTACTTTTAGCTTCTGAGCGCTTGAGACGTTCTAATTTTCCAGTCAATACCACGGTCAAGCCTGACAAGGCCGCATCTGCCACTACAGTCTGACCTTTATAATCCAGATTGACCCCAGCTTCTTTCAATTCTCTGAGGAGAATTTCAGAGCCTTCTGTCGCAAATAAGTCTGAAGACTTTTGGCAATCACACCACCCAGACTTTCAATACTAGCCACTTCCTCTGGATCTGCCTGAGCCAGATTTTCGATTGAATGAAAATGTTGAAGTAAGAGCTGACTGACCTTGCTTCCTACATGGCGAATTCCCAGACCAAACAAGAGCTTCTCAGCTGAGTTTTCCTTAGATGCTTGGATGGCCTGATACAGTTTAGCAGCAGACTTTTCCTTAACACCTTCTAAAAGGAGGAAATCTTCTTCTTTCAAACGATAAATGTCTGCCACGTCCTTAACCAGATTGGTAGCAAAAAGCTTCTCAACAATAGATGGACCAAGGCCTGTAATATTCATGGCATCTCGAGAGGCAAAGTGAATCAAGCCTTCCATGATTTGAGCAGGGCAACGCGGATTGATACAACGGAGAGCCACTTCATCTTCAAAGTGCAACAAGTCAGAGTCACAACTTGGGCAGTTTGTTGGAATATCTAGTTTCTCTTCAGAAATTCGTTTTGACTCTACTACACGTAAAACAGCAGGGATGATGTCCCCAGCCTTATAGACAATGACCGTGTCGTCCTTACGAATATCTTTTTCAGCAATATAATCCACATTGTGCAGAGTCGCACGGCTAACAGTTGTTCCAGCTAGTTGTACTGGTGTTAGATTTGCAGTTGGGGTTACAACACCAGTACGGCCAACAGTCCAATCAACTGATAAGAGTTGGGCTTCTTTTTCCTCAGCAGGAAACTTGTAGGCTACAGCCCACTTTGGAGCCTTGACGGTAAAACCGAGTTCTTCTTGGCTTGCTAAGTCATTGACCTTGATTACAACTCCATCAATATCGTAAGGCAGATTGTCCCGTTCTTGCCCTACTTCTTGGATAAAATCCCAGATTTCATCTATGTTTTCAGTCAAGATTCGCTTAGGATTGACTACAAAACCTAGTTGTTCTAGGTGCTTCAAAACCTTTTCTTGGCTATCACGAGTTGAAGGGCTGGCTTCTTGATAGAGAAAGGTAGCAAGATTGCGCTTGGCTACTACTGCTGTATCCAGCTGACGCAGGGTTCCTGCTGCCGCATTACGAGGATTGGCAAATTCAGGCTCTCCATTTTCTTGACGAGCTTGGTTGACCTGGTCAAAAGAAGAGCGTGGCATATAACATTCCCCACGAACTGTAATATCAAGTTCTTCTGGCAGGGTCAAAGGAATGTCCTTAACACGCTTGAGGTTTTCCGTGATATTTTCCCCAACAGAACCATCTCCACGTGTTGCCCCAGCAAGCAAAATCCCCTTTTCATAAGTCAGCGAGATAGACAAACCATCGATTTTCAGCTCACAAATATAGGTTGGATGGGCCACTTCCTTACGAACACGCGCATCAAAAGCTTCAAGCTCCTCACGTGAAAAAGCATCCTGCAAACTATAAAGAGGATACTGATGACTGTATTTTTCAAAACCATCTAAGACTTTGCCACCAATACGATGGGTTGGACTGTCTGCTAACACTTGCTCTGGATAGGCAGTTTCTAACTCAACCAACTCTCGGTAAAGACGGTCATACTCACTATCTGAAACAGACGGATTGTCGCTGGTATAGTACTCAGTCGCATAGCGATTAAGCAAGGCGACTAACTCATTCATTCTTTTATTCATAAAACCATTTTACCACAAAGTAAGCCCTCCTCACAAACGAGAAGGGCGGAAAAACACTCAGATTGGAATTATTTTTGAAGTACAAGCAAACTTATGTCTCTTTTTCAAAATGAGTTCGAACATACACGAGGGATAGACAAGACAGGATGATAACCCCGCTTCCAATTATCAAGAAAGAAAAGAGATGTACACTTGGTAGCACTGTCATAAAACCTTTGGCAATAGGCATAAATAGAATGGCTAAGGTAAAAATTGTGCTTAATACTCTCCCCAAATATTCCCCCTCAACCTTGGTTTGCACCTGAGTAAAAAAGTGAATATTAAAAATTGTCATAAATAATTCACAAACTAAGTTTCCAGAAAAGGAAAGCAAATTTGGAAGTGGTAATCCCATCATAAGAACTCCGACACCTGTCAAAGCCAGTAAAATCAAAAGATTATAAACATTAGCTTTAATTTTACTAGCTAGAAGAGCCCCAATGATGGAACCAATAGCCCCTCATAGTCAAAAAATACTTGCGTAAGCTCCTTCTACTCCGTAAAGCCTATTTGAAAAGGGAGGAGAAATTCAAAAAGCGGCAAAAAAAGAAATTAACACTGGAAGCTACTAACAAAAGGAAAAAAAGATTTCTTTCTGGCGCCAAATATAGGCAAGTCCATCTTTCATATCAGCAAAAAAATGGCTTTCCAGCTGAAAGTCTTTTTCTCTTGTTCCTGAGTCTCTTTTTTTAGGGAGAAAAAGCTACCAAGGTAAATGCGATGAAAAAAACTAATGGCATCTAAAAACAAGCGTCGTATGGAGACTGGCAAATTGTAAAAACAAGGAAGGAAAGTACAGGAGAACTTACAGCTACAACCTGCAAGGCTAACTCTAAGCGAGCATTGTAGGTCACAATCTCGTCTTTCTCAACAACCTCAGTTATAATGGCTTTATTGGCTGTACGAGAAAAATGCAAATGCAACCGCCTGAACAATATTGGCAAAAAAATCAAAGCCCCAATCATCCAGCTGTCATTCCTTATGAAAGAAATAGCCAGACAAAGAATCCCACAAACAAGATCCGTCGCCATTAAAAATCCTACGACGAGAAAAACGGTCTGAAATAACTCCACCAAAGGGATTGATCAGAATAGATGTGACGAGTTCAGAAATCTGATACATTCCTAAAACAGTCTGCCCGATAGTCCCCATGGAAGCCAACCAGACACTATTTCCATAATCATAGAGCATATTCCCTATCTTGTTAACAGCTCCACGGCTAATTAACTGTACTGCATAGCGATTCATATGAAAACTCCTCTCAAATTTTGAAACTATTGTATCAAAACCGAAAGGAGCTTTTTATTTTTTCCCTTATTTGGGAAAATTAATCTTTGACAAATTTTTCGTAGTGTTCCTGATAGTAGGCTACTTGCTCTGGAAGAGCTAGCACATCAAAAATATGCATAGCCTCTTGCATCTGCTTACAGCCTTCTTTACACTGTCCTTTTTGGTACAAGGAAAAGCCTTTTAAATAATGAAAAACATTACGCTCATAAAGCTTAATACCTTTACCAATAATTTTCTCTGTATAAGTCTCAAAATAGCTTGCATTGTCAAAAGAAAGATGCTCTAAACAATGCTGGTAACAATTAAGGGCTAAAATCAAGACTAATCTCTTATGGCGACCAATCTCTTGATAAAATTCCTCCCTCTCCATAACTTCTCTACCAATCCGAGTGACATAATCCACATCGTAGAAACTATAAAGATTTCCAAAAAGAATCAACTCATACATGGTCCATTCTTCCGTTTTAAAGAGATAATCTGCTACCTTATCCAAATCATCCTGCTTCATATGATAACTCGAATCTCTTTGACAAATCAGACCTTGCAACAAAATCCAGTTCAGCTCAAAATAGAGAGGATTTGTCGAACTCTTAGCCTTTTCAAGTTGTTCACTTTGCGACTTTTTGAAAAACCTGCAATATCATTTGAATAATAAAGGGGTACAATTTGTCCCATCATGGCAACATGTTCATGATTGTGAAAATTCCTTGCCTTATCCATAAAATTTTCGATTGTGACATGAATGTTATCCAAAATCTCAAAGAAACGTGAGACTGCTAGGTCAGACTCCCCAAGTTCAAAGCGAGATAACTGAGAGGTTGAACAGGATTCCCCAGCGACCTCCTTTAAAGAATAATTTCCACTTGTTCGAAATTCACGAAATACTTTTCCAAGATGTTCCATCTTTACACCTGCTCTGATAATTCTTCCCATTCAATCATAGCTTCTTCCTGACGATGGCTGATTTTGTCCAGCTCAGCCTGCAATTCCATCAGTTTTTCGGCATCGTTTGTTTCCAACATTTGTTCAGAAATGGTTTGACTTTGACTTTCTAACTCTTCGATTTCAGCTTCTAGATTCTCGATTTGTCGCATGAGCTTACGAGCTTCTTTTTGACTTTCTTTCTGAGCCTGATAGTCATTGACTGGACTTGCTTCCTTTGCTTGATTGCTAGTTGAAGCTTCCTCAGTCTGACTCATTTCTACTTCTGCTTTCTTCTCGACATAGTAGTCGTAATCACCCAAGTAAAGAGTCGAGCCATTCTCAGACAATTCCAAAACATGAGTTGCCACACGATTGATAAAGTAACGGTCGTGGCTGACAAAAAGCAAGGTTCCATCAAAGTCAATCAAGGCATTTTCCAACACTTCCTTGCTATCAATATCCAAGTGGTTGGTTGGCTCATCCAGAATCAAGAAGTTATTGTTTTCCATAGACAATTTAGCAAGAAGTAAACGTGCTTTCTCGCCACCTGACAGCATGCCGACTGATTTTTTGACATCATCTCCTGAGAAAAGGAAAGCACCTAGACGATTACGGATTTCAACTTCTGGTGTCAGTTTAAAATCATTCCAGAGTTCATCTAATACAGTATTACTTGGTGTCAGCTTGCTTTGGGTTTGGTCATAGTAACCAACCTCAACATTAGCGCCAAATCGCTTTTCGCCCTTGATAAACGGAATCTGATCCACGATTGATTTGATAAAGGTTGACTTGCCAATACCATTGGGACCAACAATCGCAACAGCATTCATCTTACGAAGGTCTAGGTTGATAGGCTCTGACAATACTTCCCCATCATAGCCAATAGCTGCATTTTCAACAGTCAAAACAACATTACCAGACGTTTTTTCAGACTGGAAGGTCATATTGGCTGATTTCTTGCCAGCTTCCGGCTTGTCCAAACGATCCATTTTTCCAGTTGTTTTCGACGAGATTGGGCACGTTTAGTCGTTGAAGCTCGGACTAGATTACGATTGACAAAGTCTTCCAGAGCTGCAATTTCCTTCTGTTGCTTTTCATAATTTTTTGCTTCAGTAGCTAGCTTCTGCTCCTTCAACTCGACAAAACGAGAGTAATTGCCCACATAGCGATCCAAAGAATGCTTGGTCAAATCCAGCGTAATCGTCGCAACCTTATCCAAGAAATAACGGTCGTGGCTGACAATAATAAGGGCACCACTATAGTTTACCAAGTAATTCTCTAGCCAGGCAATAGTTTCGATATCCAAGTGGTTGGTTGGCTCGTCCAAGACCAAGAGATTGGGCTTTTCAAGTAGCATTTTGGCAAGTGCCAAACGAGTATTTTGACCACCAGAAAGCTCGGCAATTTTCATCTGCCACATAGATTCGTCAAACTTGAATCCATTCAAAATCGCTCGAATATCAGTTTCATAGGTAAAGCCACCTGCCTGACGAAAATTTTCAGATAAGCGGTCGTAATCTGACATCAGTTTATCCAAATCATCACCAGACTTTTCACCCATCTCCAACTCCATCTGACGAAGTTGTTTCTCCGTACGACGTAAGTCATCAAAGACATGAAGCATCTCATCGTAGATGGTATTTTCAGACTCAAAACGGCTATCTTGGGCTAGGTAAGACAGAGAAATATCTTTTTTTCTTATTGATTTCTCCACTAGTTGGCTCCTCTTCTCCAACCAAAATCTTCAAAAGAGTAGACTTACCAGCACCATTTTTCCCAACAAGGGCTATCCGATCACGTTCATCAACTTGTAGGTTAATATTATCAAAAAGAACCTCTCCTGCAAAAGAACGTTCAATTTTATTAGCTTGTAAAATAATCATACAAACAGTATAGCATGTTTCCCTAAGGCATTCAAGACTTGATAAACCAACATATGACACCACTTTTCTGAAAATTATGCTACCGTTTTACTAAAACGCTAAAAAGTGCTATAATGTGAACGGTTAAAACAATTTACAAAAAGGAGAATTTCAATGTCTTACCAAGAAAATTACCAGAAATGGGTTGATTTTGCGGAGCTTCCTGACTATCTTCGTCAAGATTTGGAAAATATGGATGAAAAACAAAGGAAGATGCCTTCTATACAAATCTTGAATTTGGTACTGCAGGTATGCGTGGCTTGATTGGTGCTGGTACCAACCGCATCAACATCTACGTTGTTCGCCAAGCTACTGAAGGATTGGCTCGTTTGATCGAGTCAAAAGGTGGAAATGAAAAAGAACGTGGTGTGGCAATTGCCTACGATAGCCGTCACTTTTCACCTGAGTTTGCCTTTGAATCTGCGGCAGTTCTTGCTAAACACGGCATCAAATCTTACGTATTTGAAAGCCTCCGTCCAACTCCAGAACTATCATTTGCAGTTCGTCATCTCAACTGTTTCGCAGGTATCATGGTCACAGCCAGCCACAACCCTGCTCCATTTAATGGTTACAAGGTTTACGGTGAAGACGGTGGACAAATGCCTCCACACGACGCGGACGCTTTGACTACTTATATCCGTGCAATCGAAAATCCATTTGCGGTAGAAGTTGCTGATGTGGAAGCTGAAAAAGCTTCTGGCTTGATTGAAGTTATCGGCGAAGCTGTCGATGTGGAATACCTTAAAGAAGTTAAGGACGTTAACATCAACCCAGCCTTGATTGAAGAATTTGGTAAAGACATGAAGATTGTCTACACACCACTTCATGGTACTGGTGAAATGTTGGCTCGTCGTGCTCTTGCCCAAGCAGGATTTGACTCTGTTCAAGTCGTTGAAGCTCAAGCAACTGCTGACCCAGACTTCTCAACTGTAAAATCTCCGAACCCAGAAAGCCAAGCAGCCTTTGCCCTTGCTGAAGAACTCGGCCGTCAAGTTGGTGCAGACGTTCTTGTCGCAACTGACCCTGATGCTGACCGTGTTGGTGTTGAAGTTCTTCAAAAAGATGGTAGCTACCTTAACCTATCAGGTAACCAAATCGGTGCTATCATGGCTAAATACATCTTGGAAGCCCACAAAAACGCTGGAACTCTTCCTGAAAATGCAGCCCTCTGCAAATCTATCGTATCAACTGACTTGGTAACGAAGATTGCTGAAAGCTACGGCGCAACTATGTTCAACGTCTTGACTGGTTTCAAATTTATCGCTGAAAAAATCCAAGAATTCGAAGAAAAACACAATCACACATACATGATGGGATTTGAAGAAAGCTTCGGTTACTTGATTAAACCATTCGTACGTGATAAAGATGCTATCCAAGCCGTTCTTGTCGTTGCTGAACTTGCTGCCTACTATCGTTCACGTGGTTTGACACTTGCTGACGGTATCGAAGAAATCTACAAAGAGTACGGATACTACGCTGAAAAGACAATCTCTGTAACTCTTTCAGGTGTCGATGGTGCTGAACAAATCAAAGCGATTATGGCTAAATTCCGCAACAATGCTCCGAAAGAATGGAACACAACAGCTATCACTGTCGTAGAAGACTTCAAGGCTCAAACTGCTACTGCTGCTGACGGTACTGTTACAAACTTGACAACTCCTCCAAGTGATGTTTTGAAATACACACTTGCTGACGGTTCATGGATTGCTGTTCGCCCTTCAGGTACAGAACCAAAAATCAAGTTCTACATTGCAGTTGTAGGTGAAACCAACGAAGAATCACAAGCTAAGATTGCTAATATCGAAGCAGAAATCAATGCTTTTGTAAAATAAGGCCCTATAAAAGATGAGACCAAACAATCTCATCTTTTTTCGTATCAAATCTAAGCAATTTTAGAAACTTTATGGCATACTAGACTTATCAATGAAAGCGAGGTAAGCTCATGGAACAATTTTTAGATAATATCAAAGACCTTGAAGTCACTACAGTTGCGCGTGCGCAAGAAGCTCTTGATAAAAAGAAACTGCAACTTTCTTTATTGGTCGTAAAACTTGCCCTTACTGCCGTAAATTTGCAGGTACATTAGCTGGTGTCGTAGCTGAAACTAAAGCTCACATCTACTTCATCAACAGTGAAGAAGCAAGCCAACTCAATGAGTTGCAAGAATTCCGTTCACGCTATGGAATTCCAACTGTACCAGGCTTCGTTCACATTGCAGATGGACAAATCAACGTCCGTTGTGACTCTTCAATGTCAGCACAAGAAATCAAAGAATTTGCAGGATTGTAAAAGATATAAAAAAGAAGGCCCTCGCCTTCTTTTTTATATATCTGTCAATGGTGTTGCAGTATCTGGTGAGGTATCGTAAACCTTAAAGTCTACTCCAACTCCCAGATCCGCTTGGGCTAGCTGGTTGACCATGGTCATGTGAGCCAGCTCCTTGATATTGTTTTCCTTAGACAAGTGACCAAGATAGATTTTCTTAGTGCGATTTCCTAGGGTCCGAATCATAGCTTCAGCACCGTCCTCGTTAGAAAGGTGACCTAGATCCGATAGGATTCGTTGTTTAAGTCGCCAAGCGTAAGAACCTGCTCGCAAAATTTCTACATCATGATTGGACTCGATGAGATAACCATCCGCATTTGTAACAATCCCTGCCATACGGTCACTAACGTAACCTGTATCAGTCAAAAGGACAAAACTCTTATCATCCTTCATAAAGCGATAGAACTGCGGTGCGACTGCATCATGGCTAACACCAAAACTCTCGATGTCGATATCTCCAAAGGTTTTGGTTTTACCCATCTCAAAGATATGCTTTTGCGAAGAATCCACCTTGCCAAGATACTTGCTATTTTCCATAGCCTGCCAGGTCTTTTCATTGGCATACAAATCCATACCATACTTGCGAGCCAAAACCCCCACACCGTGAATATGGTCTGAATGCTCATGGGTAATCAAGATGGCATCCAGGTCTTCTGGTTTGCGATTGATTTCAGCAAGTAGGCTGGTGATTTTCTTACCAGACAAACCTGCATCTACTAAAAGCTTCTTTTTTGGGGTTTCCAGATAAAAGGAATTTCCACTGGAACCCGACGCTAAAATACTGTATTTAAAGCCTGTTTCACTCATTCTAGTCTTCTACTTCGTCCTCCCATACTTCTTCTTTCACTGCATCCTTATCATAAGGGAGCACAATGGTAAAGGTCGATCCCTTACCGTATTCACTCTTAGCCCAAATAAAGCCCTTATGTTGTTTGATAATTTCTTTAGCAATAGCTAGTCCTAAACCAGTACCACCTTGGGCACGACTTCTAGCACGATCCACACGATAAAAACGGTCAAAGATACGTGGTAAATCCTGCTTTGGAATACCCAAACCTTGGTCTGAAATGGATAAAATCATCTGATCATCAGTTGTCTTCATGGTCACTGTGATTTTCCCACCATCTGGAGAATACTTGATGGCATTGTTAAGAATATTATCAATCACCTGTGTCATCTTATCTGTATCAATCTCTATCCAGACTGAGGTAATTGGATAATCTCTCACCAGTTCATATTTCTTCTCTTCATCCTGCCCTCTTATCTGATCAAACGGTTGAGAATAAAGGTTATAAAGGCAGTAAAATTAATCAATTCCACATCCAGATGGCTGGTTGCATTATCAATTCGAGAAAGATGAAGAAGGTCTGTTACCATCCGCATCATACGGTTGGTTTCGTCTAGAGACACCTTGATAAAGTCTGGTGCAACAGGTTCTGACAAGGCTCCCTCATCCAAGGCTTCAAGATAGGATTTTACGCTAGTTAGAGGCGTCCGTAGCTCATGACTAACATTGGAAACAAAGAGTCTCCGTTCCCGTTCTTCCTTCTCCTGCTCCGTCGTATCGTGTAAAACAGCAACCAAACCAGAAATAAAGCCAGACTCACGACGGACCAAGGCGAAGCGTACACGAAGGCTCAGATACTCACCATTGGCATCCTGAGAATCAATCATAAGCTCAGGAACTTGGGTAATCAAATCGCGAAGTTCATACTCGTCTGCAATCTTAAGCAATTCTAAAATACTTTTATTAAGAACATCTTCTTTCTGAACGCCTAATTGTTTCTTAGCCATATCATTAATCATGGTAATCTTACCACGACGATTGGTCGCAAGAACTCCGTCCGTCATGTATGAGAGGATACTATGCAATCGTTTACTCTCTTGTTCCAGATTTTCTTGAGTCAAGCGAATTACTTCTGATAAATCATTGAGATTATTGGTAATATTAGTGATTTCAGAGCTTCCCTGCATGTCCAATACCTGAGAATAATCTCCTGCAATTAGGTCTTTTATCTTTTGATTGATTTGTTTCAGTCGAATATTATCCCGACGATTTTCTAGCAAGAGTAAGGTCACAACTAAAATAAAGCCAAGTAAAATGAGGCTAAAGATAAAATCACTGGTTAAAACTATGTCTTTAATTAGTTTAATCATTATTTCTCATATAATAACCAACACCACGACGTGTTAGGATATACTCTGGACGGCTTGGTGTGTCTTCAATCTTCTCACGCAAACGTCTGATCGTTACGTCGACTGTTCGAACATCTCCGAAATAATCATAACCCCAGACCGTTTCAAGCAAGTGTTCACGCGTAATTACTTGACCGATATGAGACGCCAAGTGATACAAAAGCTCAAATTCACGGTGAGTTAAGTCTAGTTCTTCACCGTATTTTTTAGCTACATAGGCTTCTGGAACAATCTCCAAGTCGCCAATTTGGATAGGCTGAGGTTTGCTATCTGCTTCCTGCTCATCTACTGGTATAGGCTGAGAACGCCGAAGAAGAGCTTTAACACGCGCCTGCAACTCACGATTTGAGAAGGGTTTTGTCACATAGTCATCTGCCCCAAGCTCTAAACCGATAACCTTATCAAATTCACTGTCTTTAGCAGAAAGCATGATAATAGGTACACTACTTGTCTTGCGAATGGTCTTAGCAACTTCTAAACCATCAATTTCTGGAAGCATCAAATCCAGAATAATAATATCTGGCTGCTCTGCTTCAAATTGTTCTAGCGCTTCACGACCATTAAAAGCAGTTACAACCTCGTAACCTTCCTTGGTCATATTAAACTTGATAATATCCGAGATTGGTTTTTCATCATCTACAATTAATATTTTTTTCATTTGTTCACCTTTTTCTCTACTATTATATCAAAAAAATAACAAGAAAACACAATAGCTAGTCTTTACTACTGTCTAAGTTGGCTTGTGCATAGGCCTGCCAGATTTTTTGTTGGGGTTTGGCAAGTGGAACATCCTTGAACTCTTCTGGTGAAAGCCAGCGAACTTCCCTATCTGAAAAATTATGGAAGTCACTCACCTGACCTGCTACAATCTGTACATGCCACTTACGATGGCTAAAGACATGCTTGACAGTCTCAAAATGCAGATTAAGCCAATCAACATCTAGGTCATAGTCCTGCTGGAAACTCTCTTCTGGACTTGGGCCAAAGTTCACACTTTCTTCTGCAACCTGATGGAAGAGGTCAAACTGCTCTTCTTGCGAAAAGTTATCAACTTCTATCAAGGGGAAATGCCAAAAACCTGCCAAGAGTTTTTCACTTGCATTTTTTTCAAGTAAAAATTGTCCCTGAGTATTTTTCACAACTAAGGCTTTGAGATAAATGGGAACTGGCTTTTTCTTAGGCGCCTTGATTGGATAACGGTCCATTGTGCCATTCTGATACGCCGCACTAAAGTCCTTGACTGGGCTTTCTTCTGGTCTGGGATTTACAGGAGACTCAATATCCGAACCCAAGTCCATCAAGGCTTGATTAAAGTCACCAGGCTTTTCTTGGTCAATCAAGATTTCCATCATTGCCTGAAAAATTTTACGATTACTTGGAATGCCAATATCATGGTTGACTTCAAACAGACGTGCCAAAACACGCATTACATTACCATCTACAGCTGGCTCAGGCAAGTTAAAAGCAATACTGGAAATAGCTCCTGCTGTGTAAGGTCCAATCCCTTTCAAACTGGAAATTCCTTCATAGGTGTTTGGAAATTTGCCACCAAAAGCCGTCATAATCTGTTGGGCAGCAGCCTGCATATTGCGTACTCGAGAATAATAGCCCAATCCCTCCCAAGCCTTCAATAAACGCTCTTCAGGGGCAGTTGCCAAACTTTCCACTGTTGGAAACCAGTCCAAGAATCGTTCATAATAAGGGATAACTGTATCAACTCTAGTCTGCTGGAGCATAATTTCAGATACCCAGATATGATAAGGATTTTTACTCCTACGCCAGGGTAAATCTCTTTTGTTTTCATCATACCAAGTGAGTAGTTTCTCACGGAAAGAAACAATCTTCTCCTTTGGCCACATGACGATACCGTATTCTTTCAAATCTAACATATCTCTAGTATAACACAGAAGATTCTAACTGTCCTTTTCCTAGTATTAATACTCTTCGAAAATCTCTTCAAACCACGTCAACGTCGCCTTGCCGTAGGTATGGTTCCTGACTTCGTCAGTCTTATCTGCAACCTCAAAGCAGTGCTTTGAGCAACCTGCGGCTAGTTTCCTAGTTTGCTCTTTGATTTTCATTGAGTATAAAAAGCCTCTTCCCAAGGGAAAGAGGACTAAATCTTATTGATGAACTGCTTGAGCTGCTGTGATGAGGGTCAACTTGTAAACATCATCAGCATTACATCCACGAGAAAGATCGTTAACTGGCTTGTTCAAACCTTGCAAAACAGGACCTACGGCCGCAAAGCCACCAAGACGTTCTGCCATCTTGTAGCCGATATTTCCTGCCTCGATACCTGGGAAGATGAAGACATTTGCTTGACCAGCTACCGTACTTCCAGGAGCTTTCAGAGCTGCAGTTTCTGGAACAAAGGCCGCATCAAATTGCAACTCACCATCGATTTCAAGGTCAGGACGCAAGTCGTGAGCAATTTTAGTTGCTTCAACAACCTTATCAACACTTTCTCCAAACCCTGAACCTTTAGTAGAATAGCTTAGCATAGCAATTTTAGGCTCGATTCCAAACATCTTAGCTGTGATTGCTGAGTTGATCGCAATTTCAGCCAAAGCTTCTGCATCTGGATTGATGTTGATAGCACAGTCCCCAAAGAGGTAACGTTCCGTACCACGAACCATGAGGAAGGCACCTGAAGTACGAGTCACATTTGGACGAGTTTTGATGATTTGTAGGGCTGGACGAACTGTTGAAGCAGTTGAATGAATCGCACCTGACACCATTCCGTCAACCAAGCCCAAGTACACCAACATAACACCAAAATAGTTGACATCTTCAACTAACACCTTACGTGCTTCTTCTTCAGTCATTTTACCCTTGCGACGCTCTACTAAAGCAGCAACCATTTCTTCAAATTGAGGATAATTTTGAGGGTCGATGACCTCATAACCATCCATGATCCCTTCAATTTCAAGATAAATTTTAATTTTTTCAGGATTTCCAAGCAAAACAGGAATCACTTCTGTTTCTTTTACCAAGCGTTTAGTCGCTTGAAGAATACGAGGCTCTTCCCCTTCAGGGAGAACGATACGAGCATTTTTACCAACAAGGTTGGCTTTGAGACTTTCAAAAACTTCCATGAGTTTTCTCCTTTAAAATAATAATTATACTCTGAATCAGTTTTTATAGAGTATTAGTTGATAACTGTTTAATAAGGTTACTGAAATCATCCGGCAAGGGACTTTCTAACTGCAAGTCTTGCTCTAAAAATGGATGATAAAAAGATAGGTAATGGCAATGCAGAGCCTGACGTTGAATGCCATCGTCCAGACTACCGCCATACAAGTCATCTCCCAACAAAGGAAAACCAATATGAGAAAAGTGGACTCGGATTTGATGGGTTCGTCCAGTATGCAGGCGAATGTCAACCAAGTGAATATTCCCATAAGAAGCTACAATCTTGTAAGAAGTATGGGCATATTTCCACCTTTAGCCACCCGTCTAGTGATAATGGAGTCTTCATCACGCGCAATAGGAGCAATAATTTCACCCTCTGGTTCCAAATATCCATCACCTTTAACCAAAGCAAAGTAGCGTTTCTCGATAGATTTCTTCTGCAACTGCTTGTCTAATCGTGCATGGGCATAGCCGTGCTTAGCAAAGAGCATCAAGCCAGAAGTATCTCTATCAAGTCTAGTTACAATGTGAACCTGCTGATTTTCATAGTTTTGCTTGACATAGTAACCCTTGATAAAATTGGCGATAGTATTGGAGTGATTGACACTAGGAATAGAAGCCACTCCATAGGGTTTGTTCAAGACTAGAAAATGGTCATCCTCATAGAGAATATTCAGTGGGCGCTCGATAGCTTCTAGAGTTTCAAAGCCTTCCTCAGCAGGAATATCGATGATAACTCGGTCTCCAATATCCAATAGATAAGTTGCATTTTGCGGTTGGTCATTGACCAGAATAGCTCCGCCTCGAAACTTAATCTTGGCCAGCAGCCCTTTAGAAACCTCGTGCTTTTAAGAAGGTCTTAACCTTTACATGCTCATCTGCGATAAATTCAAACCTCATTCATCCACCTCGCCGATAAATGCATCCTTAACACGATTCCAGAAACTGGTGTGGCTCGGAGACGCGACAAAATGAATCTTATGATGGTCGATTTGATACTCGATTCGCTCAATATTGCGGAAAGAATAAACGCTATTATCAACAGAAATGGTATGGTAATCGTTTCTCGTTGGAATGAGTTCAATCTTATCCTTCTTAGGCACAATAATGGAAGAACCCAGCGTTCGATAGACACGATTATTAAGGCTGGCAATTTCCGTTAATTGCAAAGCTTCAATGGTAGGGTGTAAAACAGCTCCACCAAGCGACTTGTTATAGGCTGTGCTACCAGTCGGTGTCGAAACTGTTAGCCCATCTCCACGAAAACGTTCAAAGGGGACACCGTTAATCACAACATCCGCCACCATGGTTCGATCCGACCTTCGGATGCTGGCTTCGTTGAGTGCTCTAAAAATCTTCACTTCACCATTTCCAAGAAAGACCTTCACATTTAGAACAGGGTAAGAGACTCTTGCTCCCGTATCTAGCTGCAAATTAGTCACTAGCTTATCCAACTCAAAATCACGGTAGTCCGTATAGAAGCCCAGATGTCCCGTATGAACACCAATAAAGCGTACCTTGTCAAGCTGATTTCGTACTTATGAAAGGCCGACAAGAGCATGCCATCCCCACCAATGGAAATAACGATATCTGGATTGGTATCATTGAGTATAAACTGATTTCTCTTCAAACGATCTCGCAATTCATACAAAACCCTTTGACTCTGCGGTTTTCTATTAGCTATCAGGTCAATTCGTTTACCTGTATTCTTCATCTGTATCGTCACTGTTTCCTACACCATCATTTAATTTTCTACTCAAAGGATCAAAAAGTGCCTGAGCTTCTTGGATATCATCACGAATTTTACCCATTTCTTCATCTAACTGATGGGCAATCTTGGATGTAATTTCCAGTCGCTTCTTAATCTCCTCTGGGAAATCCCCTTGGTACTTGTAGTTGAGAGAATGTTCTATTGTTGCCCAGAAATTCATGGCCAAAGTACGAATTTGAATTTCTGCTAAAATGGTCTTGGCTCCATTGATGGTGTCCACCATATATTCTACTACCACATGATAGGAACGGTAGCCTGAAGCCTTTCGATGAGTAATGTAATCTCGCTCCTGTATGATACGCATATCCTGACGCTTGCGCAAAATAGCCACAACTTCTTGGACATCATCTACAAACTGGACCATCACACGCAAACCAGCAATATCCTGTAAATCGTGTTCTAAGGTCGCATAAGTAATACCACGTCGAGCCATTTTTTCCTTGATACTTTCAATTGGCTTGACTCGACCAGTCACAAACTCAATCGGAGAATGCTTATTTTGTTTACGATATTGCTTACGAATACCACGTAGTTTAATCTTTAACTCACCAACAGCTTGAATGTAAGGATCTAGAAATTCTTCCCATTCTAAGGTCATATATTCTCCCTTATTCTCATATTATCCTTCAAAAATATCTTTGATTTTTTCTCCAGATTCATATACAATAAATACAATGCTATTATATCATATAATCCGCTTTCATAGATAAAGAAAAGGTAAGAAAAATGAAACATTTAGAAATTGAATTGAAAACACTCTTGAAAAAAGATGAATACAACCGTCTAAAAGACCAGTTCACAGGTGTCACTCCTGTCCTTCAAAAAAATTACTACATCGACACGCCTGATTTTGAACTGCGAGAAAAGAAAGTTGCTATGCGCATTCGAACTTTTGAAGACTGGGCAGAATTGACACTCAAAGTCCCACAAAGTGTTGGAAACATGGAATACAACCAAAAATTGCAACTAAAAGATGCTGAGAACTATCTGAGCAAGGAAGAACTACCTCAGGGGCTGGTTTTTGATGAATTGGCTAAACATGGTATCCAAAGTAAGAAATGGCAGGTGCTTGGTTGTCTCACAACGCTTCGCTATGAAATGAAGACAGATATTGGTCTCATGGCACTGGATGAGAGTCAATACTTTGATATGACAGATTACGAATTAGAGCTTGAAGTGGAAAATCACGAGCAAGGGAAACAAGATTTCCAACAATTTTTAGAGGAAAATCAGATTGCTTATCAAAAAGCTCCTTCAAAATTAGTTCGATTTGTCAAAAACATGAAAAATAGCTGAAATAATCTTCATTTTTTGGTAAAATAGAAAAGATAAAAATACTCGAATCCAAGTTAATATATGCTAAAGCATATGGCTTGGCTACAGAAAGTTTACAGAGGACGGTCTATAATGTCAGATAGAAAAAACATGAAACTTTTCGCACTCAACTCTAACCAAGAGATTGCACAAAAAATTGCGGATGCTGTCGGTATTCCACTTGGAAAACTATCATCTCGTCAATTTTCTGATGGAGAGATCCAAGTGAATATCGAAGAGAGTGTCCGTGGTTATGATGTTTACATCATCCAATCTACAAGTTTCCCTGTTAACAACCACCTAATGGAATTGTTAATCATGGTTGATGCTTGTGTGCGTGCAAGTGCCCACAGTATCAACGTTGTCCTTCCGTATTTTGGCTATGCACGCCAAGATAGAATTGCATCATCTAGAGAACCACTAACAGCTAAACTAGTTGCTAACATGCTGGTTAAAGCTGGTGTAGATCGTGTCCTTACCCTCGACCTACATGCAGTTCAAGTACAAGGTTTCTTTGATATTCCTGTAGATAATCTTTACACTGTTCCTCTCTTTGCTAAACACTACTGTGATAAAGGATTAAGAGGTTCAGATGTTGTTGTCGTTAGCCCTAAAAATTCAGGGGTGAAACGTGCTCGTAGCCTGGCTGAATATCTTGATGCTCCTATCGCCATTATCGACTACCCTCAAGACGATGCAACTCGTAACGAAGGCTATATCATCGGTGATGTTGAAGGTAAAAAAGCCATCTTGATTGATGACATTTTAAATACAGGACGTACCTTCTCTGAAGCGACCCAAAAATCGTTGAACATGAAGGGGCTACAGAAATTTATGCTGTTTCTAGCCACGGTCTCTTCGTTGAAGGTGCTGCTGAACTTCTTGACAATACTAAGATTAAAGAAATTCTTGTGACTGATTCAGTAGCAACAAAAGAAAAAACTCCTAAAAACGTATGCTACATCACTGCTAGTGAGTTAATTGGTGATGCCATCGTCCGTATTCACGAAAGAAAACCAGTCAGCCCACTCTTTGCCTACAACAAAAAGAAATAAGGTGATTCTTTGATTTATTTGGACAATGCTGCAACGACTCCCATGTCAGCAGTTGCTATTTCAGCTATGACCGAGGTTATGCAAGAAATCTATGGAAATCCTTCTAGTATTCATGGGCATGGTCGTCAAGCTGGCAAACTCTTGCGAGAAGCCCGTCAGGAACTAGCTCAGTTACTGGGAACAAAACCTCAACATATCTTTTTCACTTCTGGTGGGACAGAAGGCAACAATACTGCTATCATTGGCTACTGCCTTCGTCACCAAGAGCAAGGAAAACATATCATCACAACTGCTATTGAGCACCATGCTGTCCTTGAAACCATTGATTACTTGGTTCAACACTTTGGTTTTGAAGTAACCATTATCCAGCCAGAAAATCAAGAAATCACAGCCCAACAAATTCAAAAGGCTTTACGTGACGATACGATTTTGGTTTCTACCATGTTTGCCAATAATGAGACAGGAAACCTACTTCCCATTGCTGAAATTGGCCAAATACTCAAGCAACACCCTGCTGCCTATCATGTCGACGCAGTTCAGGCTATTGGCAAACTCCCTATTCATCCAGAAGAATTGGGTATTGATTTTCTCACTGCTTCTGCCCACAAGTTCCATGGGCCTAAGGGAATCGGTTTTCTCTACGCTTCTAGCATGGACTTTGACTCCTATCTACATGGCGGAGATCAGGAACAGAAGAAACGTGCAGGAACTGAAAATCTGGCTGCCATCGTAGGCATGGTTGCTGCCCTAAAAGAAGACCTAGAAAAGCAAGAAGAACATTTTCAACATGTACAAAATCTAGAAACTGTCTTTTTGGCAGAGTTAGAGGGAGTTCAGTATTACCTGAATAGAGGCGAACACCATCTCCCTTATGTTCTCAATATTGGATTTCCTGAACAGAAAAACGACCTCTTGCTCCTTCGGCTAGATTTAGCTGGAATTTCAATCTCTACTGGCTCAGCCTGTACTGCAGGCATTGTTCAATCCAGCCATGTTCTTGAAGCTATGTACGGAGCAAATTCAGAACGCTTGAAGGAATCCGTTCGTATCAGTTTGTCGCCACAAAATACTGTTGAAGACCTACAAACCCTCGCAAAAACCTTAAAAGAAATTATCGGAGGTTAGCCATATGGCATTTGAAAAAACCATTCAATTAAAAAATTGTCGTTACAACTACACTCTTAGTCCTTCTGTTAAAAAATTCACCCTCAAAGACAACACCTTTTTTGAGACTAAAGTTGGTAACTATGAACTGACTCGCCTTTTGGAAAAAGTTCCGAACAGCGGTGAGGGATTCCAACTCAAAATCATCATTAACAAGGAACTTACAGGTGCTAAAATCAATATCACTGACAAGTTTGGGCTACGTCTAGTTGATATTTTCAAATCAGAAGACCACCACATTCATCAGGAAAAATTCTACTTCCTCATGGATAGCTTGGTAGAACGTGGTGTCTTTACAAAATCAGAAAGATAGAGCCAAAATGTTTGAATTGACCTATAAGGACAGCTATCATGTAGAGCGTACACTCAAGTATGAGGATTATGAAGCTCTCATGCTGGCTTTGTCAGGATGTGTGACCCTACCAGATACACTTTATGTGACTTCTTTGACTTTTGAAGGGCAGGAAGTTTACCAAGGACTGGTCGGAGACCTCTACCGTTTTCTATCACAAACAGAATTTTTTCATCAAAACTAAGATTTTTCTTAGTTTTTTCTTATTTTTGTTGATTTTCACAATGTTTCTATAAAATAGAAGAATAGAAAGGTTGTGATTTTGTGAAAGATAAACAGTCTGCTATTCCAAAAGCTACAGCAAAAAGACTCTCTCTCTACTATCGAATTTTTAAGAGATTTCATGCAGAAAAGATTGAACGTGCCAACTCTAAGCAAATTGCAGAGGCCATCGGTATTGATTCAGCGACAGTTCGTCGTGATTTTTCCTATTTTGGTGAACTAGGTCGTCGTGGTTTTGGCTACGATGTCAAAAAACTGATGACGTTTTTTGCCGACTTGCTCAATGATAACTCCATCACTAATGTCATGCTGGTAGGTATTGGAAATATGGGCCATGCCCTTCTCCACTACCGCTTCCACGAACGTAATAAGATGAAGATTATCATGGCCTTTGACCTAGATGACCATCCTGAAGTCGGTACCCAAACTCCTGACGGGATTCCCATTTACGGGATTTCTCAAATCAAGGAAAAAATCAAGGATGCTGATGTGAAGACTGCTATCCTAACTGTTCCCAGCGTTAAGTCACAAGAGGTTGCCAATCTCTTGGTGGATGCTGGCGTGAAAGGAATCCTCAGTTTTTCACCAGTCCATCTACATTTACCAAAAGACGTGGTCGTTCAGTATGTCGATTTGACAAGTGAACTCCAAACCCTCCTCTATTTCATGAGAAGAGAGGATTAGAAAGCGAAAATCATTTTATGAAAAAACCAGTTATTGGGATTACAGGAAACGAAAAAACTCATCCAGATGATGACATCATGATGAGCTACGCAGCAAAAGGCTTTGTTGAAGGCGTTAAAAACGCTGGAGGGATTCCCATCATCCTACCGATTGGTGATCAAGAAATGGCCTGCCACTATATCAGTATGATTGACAAGCTCATCTTGACAGGTGGGCAAAATGTTGATCCAAAATTTTATGGTGAACCAAAAACCATCGATAGCGATGACTACCACCTTCAAAGGGATATCTTTGAACTGGCCCTCATCAAGGAAGCTATTAAACAGAAAAAGCCAATTTTTCTGTCTGCCGTGGGACTCAACTCTTTAACGTTGCCATGGGAGGAACTTTGTACCAAGATATCGAAGACCATTGGCAGGATTGTTCTGCTGAGTACACAACCCAACGCTTGGTGACAGAACCAGATACTGTTCTCCGAGAAATCTATGGAGAAATTTCCCATATCAACTCCTTCCACCACCAGAGTATCAAAGATTTAGCACCAAATTTAAAAGTTGTGGCTTATGATCCTAAGGATGGTATCATTGAAGCTGTTATGAGTACAGATGATGTTGCCTTTCTCGGTGTCCAATGGCATCCAGAATTTCTATTTGAAAATCGTCCCAAAGATAAAAACCTCTTTGACTATGTCGTTAATGAACTTTAGATTAAATCTGTCTTTTCACGATAGCTAAAATAACTGGAGTGAGAGACAATCAGATGATCCAAGAGGAAAATCCCCATCAGGTCACAGGCTTCTTTGACAAGTTTAGTGACATGATCATCATTTCGGCTAGGGGCTACTGCTCCCGAAGGATGATTGTGAACCAAGATGAGAGAGGTCGCCATATGCTTGATGGCATAGTGAAGAATCTCTCGCGGTTCAGCAATACTGCGAGTGGCAGAACCGATAAAAATGGTCTGTTGATGGATGATTTGATTTTGAGTATTGAGATAGAGCGCCACCAGGTGCTCTTGTTTTTTGTCCCCTAATTCCTGTTGCATCTTCTTGGCCAACTTTTGACTGCTAAGAATACTCTCCATCTCAAGGGTCTCGTGTTTGTGAATACGATACCCCAGTTCAATCATAGCTTGTAACTCTATAGCCTTAACACGACCGATACCAGATAGACTCTGCAACTCCTGCAGGGTCATTTTTTTCAAATCTGTTAGGCTTGAAAGATTGCTCAAGACTTTCTGGGCAATTTCAAACGCTAGCTTGACGTGTTCCTGTCCTAAGTAAAATAGCTAGCAACTCTTGATTACTGAGCGCTTCTACTCCTTCCTTGGCTAGTCTTTCTCTTGGCAATAGTGAATCTTCTTGGAATGAAATACTGTACATAAAAATCCTCCTCACTTTATTATTCGTGAGAAGGATGGAAAATTAGATTTTTTTCTCAATTGGGGCTACACTGGCTAAAAGTTTTTTCAAACCTGCTTCTGGGAAATTGATTTTTAATTCTTGAGTAGCTCCGTTACCTGAAACTTCCAGAACGGTTCCCTCTCCCCACTTCTTGTGGAGGGCAATGTCACCAATGGACCAATTTGTCTCACTAGACGCTGCTTTTGTGCCAGCTGTAAATTGACCAAATGGAAGACCGCTTGACTGGATAGATTTTGGGGCAGCACTGCGTTTACGTTCTTGAAGAGCCTGAGCCAAACTCATTCCTTGACCGAAGGCAAGGTCCCCACTGCTATAAGATGCCTTAAAGCTTGTATTTGCTGGACGAGCCAATCCTTGATACTCAAGCAATTCTGAACTGATTTCGTTAATAAAACGAGTCGGACGGTTGTAGTTGGTACGACCAAAAAGCAGGCGCGAGTTGGCATTTGTCAGATAGAGAATTTTCTCTGCACGCGTAATTCCTACATAGGCCAGACGGCGTTCTTCTTCCAATTCATCTGGATCTTCAGCCGCACGACTAAGCGGAAAGACATTTTCTTCCATCCCAATCAAAAAGACAACTGGAAACTCAAGACCTTTGGCAGCATGCAGGGTCATCAGGGTCACTTCTGATGTCTCCTGACTACCTGAATCTGTGTCTGCAATTAAGGCCAAATCATTTAAGAAACGACTCAGTTTATCCAGACCAGTTTCCTCTTCTGACACATCAGAGGTGTCATCAAAGTTCTTCGTAACAGAAAGAAACTCTTCGATATTTTCAACACGAGCCTTACTTTCCAGAGTTGCTTGGGCATTAAGAATATCGACATAACCTGTTTTTTCTAGTACGGACTCAACCAACTCAGTAATGCTTAACTGATCCAGCTGCTCTCGCAAATCTAACATCATATTTGCAAAATCCCAGATAGACTGGGCTGCTTTACCCTTGATACCAGACAACATAATATTGGCTGAAGCATCTAGCATGGACATGTCTTGCATATTCGCAAAGTCACGGATTTTCTCAACTGTACCTGGCCCAATTCCACGTTTAGGCTCGTTAATAATACGCTCAAAACTGATATTGTCACTCAAATTGGCAATAAGATTGAGGTAAGCGATAATATCTCGGATTTCCTTACGGCTGTAGAATTTAGTTCCTCCAACCATGGTATAAGGGATATTTGACTTGAGTAGGGCTTCCTCAATAGTACGGGACTGCGCATTAGTACGATAAAGAACTGCAAAATCCTTGTGAAGGAAGTTTTGACTACGACCTAGTTCATCAATAGTTCTGGCTACAAATACAGCCTCATCCTGCTCATCGTTGGCACGATAGTAAACGATTTGCTCCCCTTCAGCATTCTGAGTCCAGAGATTCTTAGGACGGCGGTTTTTATTGTTTTTTTAATGACCTCGTTGGACCGCTTGAAGAATGGTTTTAGTTGAGCGGTAATTCTCCTCCAACAAAACAACCTTGGCTTGGGGATAATCTTTCTCGAAATCCAAAAATATTCTGCATATCAGCACCACGCCAACCGTAAATAGACTGGTCCGCATCCCCAACCACACAGATATTTTTTTAAAACGTGAAGCTAGAAGCTTGACTAACTGGTACTGGGCATGGTTGGTATCTTGATACTCATCAACGTGGATGTACTGGAACTTCTGCTGGTAATAGGTCAAGACATCAGGATTTTGATCAAATAGACGCAAGGTCAGCATAATCAAATCATCAAAAATCAACCGACTCTGACTGACGAAGTTCTTTCTGATAGGCTGAGTAACACTGGGCCACGATTTGCGTGTACATATCTCCAGCTTAGGGCGAGCATAAGCTACATCATCAACCAAATCATTCTTAGCATTTGAAATAGTCCCTAAAAATAGTTCGTTCATTCCATTTTTTAGGATCCAAATTCAACTGCTTGAGAATGCGTTTCATAAGAGTTCGCTGCTCCCCTGGATCTACAATAGTAAAATTACGGTTGTAGCCAATATGGTCCGCATCACGACGCAAAATACGAACACACATGGAGTGAAAGGTCGCTATCAAACAGTCCTGGGTTGCTGGATTAAGTCCGTAAGCACGCTCCTTCATCTCACGCGCAGCCTTGTTGGTAAAGGTAATAGCCAAGATATTCCATGGATTGACCATCTTTTCATCAATCAAATAAGCGATACGGTGGGTCAAAACTCGGGTCTTTCCAGAACCAGCCCCCGCCATGATCAACAAGGGACCTTCTGTCGTTTGCACCGCATCAGCCTGACGGTCATTCATTCCATTTAATAATGCGTTCATCTTCTCTTCCTTACTCTTGAAGTCAATATTTCTATTATATCAGAATTCAGGGAAAATATCTTTACCTAGACTGGTTACGTGTAGAAGGCAACTTCTTATATCTAGATAAAAAATGAGCTTGGATAGTATTTCCAAACTCATTTTTTACTCAATGAAAATCGAAGTGCAAACTAGGAAGCTAGTCGCAGGTTGCTCAAAGCACTGCTTTGAGGTTGTAAATAAGACTGACGAAGTCAGTCACATATATAATCCAAGGTGAAGCTGACGTGGTTTGAAGAGATTTTCGAAGAGTATAAAGTCAATTACAATATACTAGAACAATCCTAGGACTGTTCCGTCACTTTCAACATCCATGTTGAGAGCTGCTGGTCGTTTTGGAAGTCCTGGCATGGTCATGACATCGCCCGTTAAGGCAACGATGAAGCCTGCACCTAATTTTGGTACCAACTCACGAATGGTAATTTCAAAGTTTTCTGGTGCTCCAAGAGCATTTGGATTATCTGAAAAACTGTATTGAGTTTTAGCCATACAGATTGGTAATTTGTCCCAACCATTTTGAACAATTTGAGCGATTTGCGTTTGAGCTTTCTTCTCAAAGTTCACTTTGCTACCACGGTAGATTTCAGTAACAATCTTTTCAATCTTTTCTTGGACAGAAAGGTCATTGTCATACAAACGTTTGTAGTTAGCTGGATTTTCAGAGATAGTCTTGACAACCGTTTCAGCAAGAGCTACTCCACCTTCCGCGCCATCAGCCCAGACACTAGCCAACTCAACTGGAACATCGATTGAGGCACAGAGTTCTTTCAAAGCTGCAATTTCAGCTTCAGTATCAGAGACAAATTCATTGATTGCTACAACTGCAGGTACACCAAATTTACGGATATTTTCAACATGGCGTTTCAAGTTGGCAAAACCTGCTCTAACTGCTTCTACATTTTCTTCAGTCAGAGCATCTTTAGCTACACCACCATTCATCTTAAGGGCACGAAGGGTTGCGACAATGACAACTGCATCTGGAGATGTTGGCAAATTTGGTGTCTTGATATCAAGGAATTTCTCGGCACCAAGGTCTGCACCAAAACCAGCTTCAGTAACTGTGTAATCAGCCAAGTGAAGGGCTGTTGTCGTTGCTAAGACTGAGTTACATCCGTGAGCGATATTGGCAAATGGACCACCGTGCACAAAGGCAGGTGTTCCGTAAATTGTCTGAACCAGGTTCGGCTTAATCGCATCCTTCAAGATCAATGCTAAGGCACCTTCAACCTGCAAATCACCTACAGAAACAGGTGTACGGTCATAGCGATAACCGATAACGATATTCGCCAAACGGCGTTTCAAGTCCTCGATGTCTGTTGCCAAGCAAAGAATTGCCATGATTTCGGAAGCAACTGTAATATCAAAGCCATCCTCACGTGGAATACCATTTAGAGGACCACCAAGTCCAACGGTCACATGGCGAAGAGCACGGTCGTTCAAGTCCACAACACGTTTCCAAAGGATACGACGTTGGTCAATTCCCAACTCATTTCCTTGATGTAAGTGGTTGTCAATCAAGGCAGAAAGCGCGTTGTTAGCAGTCGTAATAGCATGCATATCTCCAGTGAAGTGGAGATTGATGTCTTCCATTGGTAGCACTTGGGCATAACCACCACCAGCAGCACCACCCTTAATCCCCATTACTGGACCAAGAGATGGTTCGCGGATAGCAATCATTGTTTTTTTACCAATCTTGTTCAAGGCATCCGCAAGACCAATAGTAATAGTTGATTTTCCTTCACCTGCAGGTGTTGGGTTGATGGCAGTAACCAAGATCAATTTACCGACTGGATTGCTCTCAACTGCACGAATTTTATCAAAGCTGAGTTTAGCCTTGTACTTTCCATACAACTCCAAATCGTCGTAAGAAATACCAAGTTTCTCTACAACATCAACGATTGGCTTCAACTCAATACTCTGTGCGATTTCAATATCTGTTTTCATTCAAAACTCCTCTAACCTCTTATATGATAATTCATTATAACACAAAACAAGATTTTTAACATCCTTAAACTATCTAAACGTTCGTAATTTTCCCTGTTTTTAAGGTTTTTAGACTCCTTTCTTAAATTTTATATGGCTTTATAGTTTGAAACTATATTCTTTTATTTTACCAAATTTTTATCACTTTCATTTTACTTACCGTTTATTTTTGTGTACAATAGTGCTATGAAAATTTTAGTTACATCGGGCGGTACCAGTGAAGCTATCGATAGCGTCCGCTCTATCACTAACCATTCCACAGGTCGCTTGGGGAAAATCATCACAGAAACCCTGCTTGCTGCAGGGCATGAAGTTTGTTTAATTACCACAAAACGAGCTTTGAAGCCAGAAGTTCACCCTAATCTAAGCATTCTAGAAATTACCAATACCAAGGACCTTCTACTGGAATGCAAGAACGGGTTGCAGATTATCAGGTTTTGATTCACTCAATGGCGGTGTCCGACTACACTCCTGTTTATATGACAGGGGCTTGAGGAAGTTCAGGCTAGCTCCAATCTAGAAGAATTTTTTTAAGCAAGCAGAATCATCAGACTAAGATTTCTTCAACTAATGAAGTTCAGGTTTTATTCCTTAAAAAAACTCCAAAAATCATCTCTCTAGTCAAGGAATGGAATCCTGCTATTCATCTGATTGGTTTCAAACTGCTGGTTGATGTTACCGAAGACCATCTGGTTGACATTGCTAGAAAAAGTCTTATCAAGAACCAAGCAGACTTGATTATCGCAAATGATCTCACTCAAATCTCAGCAGATCAGCACCGAGCAATCTTTGTTGAAAAAAAGAACAGCTTCAAACAGTCCAGACTAAAGAAGAAATTGCAGAACTCCTCCTTGAAAAAATTCAAGCCTATCATTCATAGAAAGGAAAGCTATGGCACATATTCTCTTGGCTGTAACAGGATCAATCGCCTCTTACAAGTCGGCAGATTTAGTCAGTTCTCTAAAAAAACAAGGTCATCAAGTCACTGTCTTAATGACTCAGGCTGCTACAGAGTTTATCCAACCTTTGACACTACAGGTACTCTCGCAGAATCCAGTCCACTTGGATGTCATGCAGGAACCTTATCCAGATCAAATCAATCATATCGAACTTGGAAAAAAGGCGGATTTATTTATCGTGGTACCTGCAACTGCTAACACTATTGCAAAACTAGCCCACGGCTTTGCTGACAACATGGTAACTTGTATGGCTCTAGCCTTGCCAAGTCATATTCCCAAACTCATCGCACCTGCTATGAATACAAAGATGTATGACCATCCAGCAACTCAGGCTAATCTGAAAACATTAGAAAACTACGGCTATCAGCTGATTGCTCCAAAGGAATCCCTACTAGCTTGTGGAGACCACGGACGAGGAGCTTTAGCCGACCTCACAATTATTTTAGAAAGAATAAAGGAAACTCTCGATGAAAAAACGCTCTAATATTGCACCCATTGCTATCTTTTTTGCAACCATGCTCGTGATACACTTTCTGAGCTCACTTGTCTTTAACCTTTTTCCATTCCCCATCAAACCGACCATCGTTCATATTCCTGTCATTATTGCCAGCATTATTTACGGTCCACGCGTTGGGGTTACACTTGGATTTTTGATGGGACTTCTTAGCTTGACGGTTAATACAATTACGATTCTGCCGACAAGCTACCTCTTCTCACCATTTGTACCAAACGGAAACATCTACTCAGCTATCATTGCCATCGTCCCACGTATTTTGATTGGTTTAACTCCGTATCTAGTCTATAAACTGATGAAAAATAAAACTGGTCTGATTTTAGCTGGTGCCCTTGGTTCACTTACCAACACAGTCTTTGTACTTGGTGGAATTTTCTACCTTTTTGGAAATGTTTTTGATGGTAATATCCAAAAACTCCTAGCAACTGTTATCTCAACAAATTCGATTGCCGAATTAGTCATTTCCGCAGTTCTAACCTTAGCCATTGTTCCAAGACTACAAACTTTGAAGAAATAAAAACAATCTCCACTTTCAAACCTGAAGGTGGAGATTTTGTTTGAAGTAGTTTCTTTTTAGTGAAATCTTTACCAATATTTAACTTACAAACGACCTATAAACCTAAGTAAATCCTTGCTTTATTGTCTTCTTTATAGTACTATACTAGTGTATATACAGTTAAAAAGGAGATTCTTATGAACACACGGAAAAAGACACAATTTATGACAATGACAGCCCTCTTAACGGCTATTGCAATTTTGATTCCGATTGTGATGCCTTTCAAGATTGTCATTCCACCTGCTTCCTATACTTTAGGAAGCCACATTGCTATTTTTATCGCTATGTTCTTGTCGCCCTTGATGGCAATTTTTGTCATACTAGCCTCTAGTTTTGGATTTTTGATGGCTGGCTATCCCATGGTGATCGTATTTCGAGCTTTTTCCCATATCTTTTTTGGAACTCTAGGAGCTCTTTACCTACAAAAATTCCCCGAAACCCTTGATAAACCAAAATCTTCTTGGATTTTCAACTTTGTTTTAGCGCTTATCCATGCCCTTGCTGAAGTATTAGCCTGTGTCCTTTTTTACGCCACTTCTGGTACCAATGTAGAAAATATGTTTTATGTTCTATTTGTGCTAGTTGGATTTGGCACAATTATCCATAGTATGGTAGACTATACATTAGCACTAGCTGTCTATAAAGTGCTTCGAAAACGCCGTTAAAAGGAAAAGCTATGACAAAAGATCGCAGACAAGCCCTGCTCCAACTCTTGAAAGAAGCTCCTAAAGCCCTCAACGGCCAAAGTTTGGCGGAACATTTTCATGTCACACGTCAGGTCATTGTGCAAGACATTGCAATTTTGAGAGCCGATGGCGCTTCTATCCTATCCACTAATCGTGGCTACGTCTATAAGCAAGTTGATGTCAATCCATACGTTCACAAACTTTTCAAAGTGAAACATGAAGTTGAAGAAATCGGTCAGGAACTCCTTGCTATCGTTGATAATGGAGGGCGTGTTCAAAACACCTTGATTGACCATCCCGTTTATGGAGAAATTGAAACCTTGCTTAAACTGTCTTGTCGCAGAGATGTGCAACATTTTCTAGAACAAGTCGAGCATTCTGACTTTAGACCTCTATCTGAATTGACAGATGGTATTCATTACCACCTAGTCGAAGCCGAAACACAACAAGACCTCCACTATATCGAGGAGGCCTTGGATCAGCTCGGTTATTTAGTAAAAGACTAGAAGATTTTCTTTTCCCAATCGTCTTCTGTACGGCGAGGGTAGAAAAAAATTCAGATTTGTCAGGAGCTTCCATCATTTCCATCAAGGGTAACATATCATAGGCCAGATCCAAGTTTGGAATCTGGTCTTTTTTTGCACCCAAGAAACTTCTCCTTCATCTGAAGAGCGAAGGCTACCAGAGAACTCAGTCGCCTTGTAACAAATGACAATATAGCGCCCACCTGTATCCAGAGGACCAATTTTTAATGCCGACAAGTTGAGGATTTTGGATAGTCAATCCTGTTTCTTCATATATTTCACGAATGACAGACTCCGCGAAAGACTCGCCATGCCTGTGCCCCTCTTTGATCTAGTATAATGCTCCTTGTTTAAAAATCTGTACTATATGCCATAGCTTTATCATAGCATGCTTTTTTTAAACCAAACAACTATAAAGTATTATCGTAACTGCCCAATAACGAAGCATATTGAAAAAATCTCCAGATTAGAGAACTCGCTGATAGTTCCTAATCTAGAGATTAAATGAGATTTTCTACTTATGCTTCCTCTTCATCATCTTTCTTCTTTTTTTAGCAAATAGTAAACCAAATGCTCCAAGAAGAGATAGAACTCCTAATGAACCGAGTAGCACGATCTTCTTTGGTACCCGTATTTGGTAATGCGGCATGACTTTTAGAATCATTTTGTTTCGGTACATTATTCTCTGATGAAACTGGTTGAGAATTTGAAGTGACTACTTCAGGTTCACGTGTTGTATCATCAGATGGCACTACTGATGCTGGTTTAGGTTTGTTTTCTCCACCTTGTTCTTCTTTAAGTGTCTCAGTTGGTTCTACAATTTCACCATTCACCTCTCCTGTAAATTCCGGAAAATCAAGTGTAGCAGGTAAATTCGCCTCTATAGAGTTAATTCTTTCTATTCCTTCAATTTTTGCTGTTTCTACAGCTGCATTTGTTGTTGCTGTTTTTATTCTTACAATAGCAGCCATCGCTGCTTTTTCAGCTTTGTCTTTAAGGATGCCTTTATCGTTATCTGTAAATTCTTTACTTGATTCTATAGATTTAATCTTAGTATCTAAAGCTTTTTTCACTTCTGCAATGGCGTTTGATTTTTCTATTTCTGTAGGGAATGGCGCCCCATCTAACTTCTCCTTAGCTGTGATAATTGCTGATAATGCATTGTTGACTTCCGTTTGTGTCGCATTATCTTTGGCTAGTACGACTTTACCTGCTACTACCGCATTGTCATACGCTGTTTTCTTACTTGCTTCGGCATTGTAGTAAGCTGCACTTGCCTTAGTTTCTGTATCACCTGTGCTTGTAGCGGTTTGGAGCGCGTCTTTGTTTGTCGCGTTTCCTCCTAATGCATTCTTAGCTGTAGTAATTGCTGATAATGCATTGTTGACTTCCGTTTGTGTCGCATTGTCTTTGGCTAGTACGACTTTACCTGCTGCTACTGCATTGTCATACGCTGTTTTCTTACTTGCTTCGGCATTGTAATAAGCTGCAGTTCCTTTGGTTGTTGTATCTCCTGTGCTTGTAGCGGTTTGGAGTGCACCTTTATTAGTTGGTCTTCCTCCCAACGCATTCTTAGCGTTCATTATCGCATTTACGGCATTATCTACTTCCGTTTGTGTCGCATTGTCTTTGGCTAGTACGACTTTACCTGCTGCTACCGCATTGTCATACGCTGTTTTCTTACTTGCTTCGGCATTATAATAAGCTGGAGTCCCTTTTGTTGTTGTATCTCCTGTTGTTGTCGCAGTTTGAAGTGCACCTTTATTAGTTGGTCTTCCTCCCAACGCATTCTTAGCGTTCGTTATCGCATTTACTGCATTATCTACTTCTGTTTGCGTTGCATCTGCTTTGTTGAAGATTGTTTTTCCTGAAGCTACTGCATTGTCATATGCTGTTTTCTTACTTGCTTCGGCATTATAATAAGCTGGAGTCCCTTTTGTTGTTGTATCTCCTGTTGTTGTAGCGGTTTGGAGCGCACCTTTATTAGTTGGTCTTCCTCCCAACGCATTCTTAGCGTTCGTTATCGCATTTACTGCATTATCTACTTCTGTTTGCGTTGCATCTGCTTTGTTGAAGATTGTTTTTCCTGAAGCTACTGCATTGTCATATGCTGTTTTCTTACTTGCTTCGGCATTATAATAAGCTGGAGTCCCTTTTGTTGTTGTATCTCCTGTTGTTGTAGCGGTTTGGAGCGCACCTTTATTAGTTGGTCTTCCCCCCAATGCATTCTTAGCTGTGCTAATTGCTGATAATGCATTGTTGACTTCCGTTTGTGTCGCATTGTCTTTGGCTAGTATGACTTTACCTGCTGCTACCGCATTGTCATACGCTGTTTTCTTACTTGCTTCGGCATTATAATAAGCTGGAGTCCCTTTTGTTGTTGTATCTCCTGTTGTTGTCGCAGTTTGAAGTGCACCTTTATTAGTTGGTCTTCCTCCCAACGCATTCTTAGCTGTGCCAATTGCTGATAATGCATTGTTGACTTCCGTTTGTGTCGCATTGTCTTTGGCTAGTATGACTTTACCTGCTGCTACCGCATTGTCATACGCTGTTTTCTTACTTGCTTCGGCATTATAATAAGCTGGAGTCCCTTTTGTTGTTGTATCTCCTGTTGTTGTCGCAGTTTGAAGTGCACCTTTATTAGTTGGTCTTCCTCCCAACGCATTCTTAGCTGTGCCAATTGCTGATAATGCATTGTTGACTTCCGTTTGTGTCGCATTGTCTTTGGCTAGTACGACTTTACCTGCTGCTACCGCATTGTCATACGCTGTTTTCTTGCTTACTTCGGCATTGTAATAAGCTGGAGTTCCTTTGGTTGTTGTATCATCTGAAAGTACTGCCGTTAACGCTGACTTATTAGCAAGTCTCTCTGTCGCTCTTCTTTCATCACTAAACCATGACCCACGTTCACCTGGGTCAGTATCATTCTCTCTTCCATTTAACTCTATTACAGTTATTGCTTTAAAAGCCGTAGTGCCCAGCTCACTAACTCTATAATTACTTGCATTGATAGTTGCAGTTCCTTTTCCCCCAGTAGAAGCAACAACATCAGCCGAAGCTAAAACAGAATATCCTGAAGGATAAGCATTACCACTATTATCCCATCCATTTGTACTTCCTCCTCTGACTAGGTAAACTTTAAATTTTGCCCCAGTTGGTGCTGGAGAAAATGTAGGAACTTCTACTTCAATAGTTGGTTTTTCTTTAGCTTTTCCCTCTAAAGCAGTATTTTGTGTTAGAATAGTAGGTTTTCTTAAAGCAGTATAATATCCAAAATTAAAACTTTTTGTTCCTTTAGCAGTAGTGGCTGTCACCGTCATATTCCAAGAACCATTAGATGGTGTATTCCCCTCAAAATATAACTCTGCTTCTTTACCTTTAATGTTCTTTTTTACTTTTAATGGGAATCCCTGGTTACCTGTAACTTCAATATTTGTAAAATTATCACTGGCAGAAATAGCTTTAATTTTCATAACGTTTCCAACTATCCCTTGGTTGGCAGGTGTTACAAATACATTCGAACTATCAAACGTTCGTCTAGTTCCATTCCATCGTCCAATTTGAACATCAGCTAATTCTGGTTTAGGTGCAGCTCGTAGTCCACTACCTTCAGGTAAAGCAGTCCCATTCAAGATATGATTATGTCCTGCGATATTCCTATCATTTGGCTCAGTATTTTGGGCTTTCTTCCCTACTGTTTCTTTACCATTTGTTGTATCTAGTTTAGGAATGTTTTCCTCTAGCGGTTTATGATTCGTTTTCACACGTCTTAAACTACTGTTTTTGTAATTAACTAACTCTTTATAAACCGAATTAACTTCCTCTTGATTTTTAGCAGTTGTTAATACTTCTTTAGCTTTTGCAACTTTTTCTTTTAATCCCTTTACTGAATCCTCAGTGTATTTTTCTGGATCTAATTTGTCAATTTCTTTTAAAAGCGTTTCCAATTTGGTTTTATTATTGAACACTTCCTCGACTTTGTCATCTTTTACAGATTTTTTGATTTCTGCAGTCTGATTAACAAGTGTCACAGCATTCTCTGATACTTCAAACTCTTTTTTATCTTGAACTTTAGAACCAGATCCATCTTCCTTGTTAGAAGCTTTATCTTCAGTCTTAGACTTAAGTAGACGCACTTGCTCTGTAAGAAATTGAACTCGACTTACTTGACTTGCAATCGCTTCCTCAGAAATATTTTCTCCATTAAGTAAACGGTTATTTTCATCGGTTAATTGAGTAAGTTGATTAGATAAACTTAATAAACTTTCCTCGTCTACTTTTGCAATCGCAGCTTGAAGTTCACTAATAGCCTGAACGAGAGGAGACTTATCCACTAGCTTCTGAGCAACTGGTGTTTTATCACCCACTACTTCCTCTTTTGATTTCTCTATAGGATTCTCTTTAGGTGGAACTCCTTCTGTCAGTTCCGTAACACCAGCATTTACCTTTTCAGTATTAGCCGTAACAGGTGATACAGGTAAAGCATCTGCCTTTACCGCACCATTTGCAAAAAACATTAATGCTGCTACGGCAACACTTGCAGCACCAAAATGGTACTTACGAATAGAATAACGGAATACCTTTTCTCCGTTCACTTCTCGATTTGATTTTCTCATCTAATCGCCTCTCTCTTATTTTTATTTTTGAGGTACTAAAAAATACCCCCCCCTTAAATATTTTAGGATTTTAAGGAAAGGATATGCTTTTTTAATTTTGGGTACCACACTGTTTTAAAAACATAGTACACTCTCTATTTTACATCTTTCTTAGAAAAATTAACAGTATAACCCATATATTTTTTCTAATTTAGCATTTAATTTTAGCAAGTATATATACTTTTTTTCCTAATCTTCTATTACTATTAGACAGGAGACACAACAAGACCTCCTCTATATCGAGGAGGCCCTTGGATCAGCTAGGTTATTTAGTAAAGGATTAGAAAATTTTCTTTTCCCAATCGTCTTCTGTACGGCGAGGGTAGAAAAATTCAGATTTGTCAGGAGCTTCCATCATCTCCATCAAAGGTAACATATCATAGGCCAGATCCAAGTTTGGAATCTGGTCTTTTTGCACCCAAGAAACTTCTCCCTCTTCTGAAGAGCGAAGGGTACCAGAGAACTCAGTTGCCTTATAACAAACGACAATATAGCGGCCACCTGTATCTAGTGGCCAATTTTTAATGCCGACAAGTTGAGGATTTTGGATAGTCAACCCTGTTTCTTCATAGATTTCACGAATGACAGACTCTGCGAAAGACTCGCCATTTTCTACATGGCCTCCTGGAAAGGCATAACCAGACCAGCGATTGTTTTCAGGGGCGCGATACTGCATCACCACGCGCTGGGTTTCTAGGTCTTCAATCAGACAAATATTTGTTAAAATCGTTAATTGTGCTCGAGACATAAATTTACTCACTTTCTAATTTATTACATTTTCAGACTTGGTACCAGAAATATTAGCTTCTACTTTTTAAAATTATTTAGAATAAAACACCATCCGTCTTTCTTTTATAGGCTTTCCAAGTTCAAGCATTTTTTCTTGACCATCAAAAGTAAAACCCATTTTTTGATAGAAAGCAATGGCGCGCTTATTATCTTTCAATACCCATAATAAAATTTCAGAAAAATGATTAAGAGCAATCAAAGCTGCTTTTATTAACTTTTGTGCAATACCTTTTCCATAATAGTCTTTTAAAACATATAAGGCAATAATTTCGCCAGCTTTAATAGTCTCATCACGAAAGTTTCCATAACTGATAAAACCAACTACCTTCATGCCATCCATCGCGATCAATGTATTTTCTGGATACTTTACTAAAGAATCGACATCTTTCTAATGTCATTGTCTCCTGAAATTCTGCAGGTAAAAGGTCATCATAAGCCTCTCTCCACGTTTGCCAGTGAACGAGGGATTTACCTTCTATCTCTTCAGGAGTTTCCATTGATTTGATAATAACCGTCATTTATTTTCTTCTCCTTAATTCAACACCCTGACTTCCTTTGCTACTTTTTGTAGAAATTTTTGTCTTGTTGAACTTGTATTTACTTCACGGCCTAACTCTCCCAAGATTGAAACCCTCTTTGTTTTTATGCCACAGTGATTCAATACAGCATTCTTTAATACTGATATTCCATAACTGTCTGGAATGTTAATCGGACCTGAAAATACTTTGTACCACCAAGTTGGTGCCATGGAGGTTGCATAGATACTAGCTGTTTTTCCTTTTAGTAATTTTTTGAACTGTTTACCTCTCAAGTAGTTCAAAATAAAGCTTCCACGATTATTTGCGGAGTATGCAATGCCTGGCGTAAAAACACGATCAATCCACCCCTTCAATAGACTAGGCATACTACTCCACCAAATAGGATAAACAAAAATGAAATGATCTGCCCACCGGATTAATTCTTGAGAGCGTAGAATAAACGGATTGTCCTCCATTCTTTGTCGATAACCATAACGTAAAACAGGATCAAACTCTTCCTCATTAAGATTAATCACTTCAAGTTCATGTCTATTTGAGTCTATACTTTCTACAATCGTTTGAAAAATTGCTTGGCAGTAACTTTCTTTATCAGGATGTCCATTAATAACTAAAATATTCATAAAATTCCCCTAATCCAAGGCCTTGACTTCCAGCATCATATCACGAATCTGTGCTGCTAGTTCAAAGTCAAGTACTTCGACGGCTTCTTGCATTTGTTTTTCAAGCTTTTTGACTAGTTCTTTGCGCTCTTGTTTATTAAGGCTATTGATATCGACTTCCTTGTCCTCTTCCTTGGCAACTGCCTTGGTCACAGCAATCAGGTCACGGATTTCTTTCTTGATTGTCTGAGGTACAATACCATGTTCTTCATTATAGGCCATCTGGATTTTCCGACGGCGGGCCGTTTCATCCATAGCACGTTGCATAGACTGAGTCACAGTGTCCGCATACATAATGACATGCCCTTCGCTGTTACGGGCAGCACGTCCAATAGTCTGGATAAGACCCCGTTCGTTACGAAGGAAACCTTCTTTGTCAGCATCGAGAATAGCTACGAGGCTCACTTCAGGAACGTCAATTCCTTCACGAAGGAGGTTGATTCCGACCAAGACATCAAAGACACCCAAGCGCAGGTCACGGATAATCTCCGTCCGCTCCAAGGTCTTAATATCCGAGTGCATGTACTTGACCTTGATGCCCATTTCCTTAAAGTAGTCAGTTAAGTCTTCAGCCATCTTCTTGGTCAAGGTTGTGATAAAAGTACGCTCATTCTTCTCAACACGGGTATTGATTTCACCTAAGAGGTCATCAATCTGTCCCATTGTCGGACGGACTTCCACTTCAGGATCCAAGAGTCCCGTTGGTCGAATGATTTGCTCAATCACTGTCTCAGTCTGTTCATTTTCATAGTCGCCTGGTGTCGCTGAAACGTAAACAATCTGATGAACGTGACTCTCAAACTCTTCACGACGGAGAGGACGATTGTCCAAGGCAGACGGCAAACGGAAACCATAATTAACCAGCATTTCCTTACGAGAGCGGTCTCCATTGTACATACCCTTGATCTGCCCCATGGTCATGTGACTCTCGTCAATCATAATCAAGAAATCATCTGGGAAGAAGTCGAGAAGGGTATAAGGAGGTTCACCCTCACTCCGTCCATCCATATGACGTGAATAGTTCTCAACCCCGTTGGTATAGCCCATCTCACGGAGCATTTCGATATCATACTCTGTCCGCTGTTTCAAACGCTGGGCTTCAAGCAATTTGCCTTCCTTCTCAAAGACAGCTAACTGCTCTTCTAATTCTGCTTGAATCTTGGCAATGGCAACTTCCATATGGTCGTCATTAGTCACAAAGTGTGTCGCAGGGAAAATCGCCAAATGATCCACTTCTCCCAAGACCTGACCTGTCAGAGCCTCAACCTCACGTATACGGTCAATTTCGTCTCCAAAAAATTCTACTCGAAAGGCATGCTCATCACGGGAAGCTGGGAAAATCTCCACCACATCCCCACGAACACGAAATCTTCCCCGTTGGAAATCAATATCATTTCGCTCAAACTGGATGTCAACTAAGTCATTCAAGAGTTTATCACGAGAAATTTCAAGACCTGGACGGAGACTAACGACACTATCAGCATATTCCTTGGGCGAACCCAAACCATAGATACAAGAGACTGAGGCCACGACAATAACATCATTACGCTCCAAAAGGGCTGAAGTCGCTGAGTGGCGGAGTTTGTCAATCTCGTCATTGACAGAGCTATCCTTTTCAATATAGGTATCACTGGAAGGGACATAGGCCTCTGGCTGGTAATAGTCATAGTAAGACACAAAGTACTCAACTGCATTTTCAGGGAAAAATTCCTTAAACTCCCCATAGAGCTGTCCTGCTAGAGTCTTATTGTGGGCAATGACCAGAGTAGGTTTATTGACTTTGGAAATGACCTGACTCATGGTATAGGTCTTCCCTGTTCCAGTCGCCCCCATCAGAATCTGAGCTTTTTCTCCACCCTCGATATTATCAACCAACTGTTCGATAGCTTGTGGTTGATCTCCTGATGGTTGGTACTTTGATACTAGTTTAAATTGATTGTCTGTAATGCGATTGATCATAAGAATCCTCTCTCCATGTGCTATTCCTATTTTAGCATACTTGTAGCATTTTCACGAAGAAAAGGACGGACCGAAGTCACATCCTTTCATTTTCTTTCTTTAATTGGTAAGCGAGATAGACAATCAAAGTAACAAGACTAAACTTGTCATGATAGAACCTTCTATACCAAAAGAACCACCTGATAACCAGCCTTGATTGCCTTGTGGTAAAAAGGTCATCAGCGATGTTCCTGACGGTTGACCACTAACTAAAATGCCAAAAAGATTGCCCTGAGCAAAATTCCAAGCCCCATGAATACCTGCAACACCCCAAACTGTATCGGTTTTGAGAAGGTAAAGAGCCATGGCAACTCCGAATAAAAAGAGATTCACTAGAGATAAAGGTGTAAGACCAGAATTCCCCGCATGAAGCAGAGTAAAAAGTACGCTAGATATAACAATAGCAAGTTTTAAATTGGTTCTTGAGGCCAATTGAGGAAGGAGCCATGCACGGGATACCACTTCTTCTGCTGTCCCCTGTAAAATCCAAAATGGGATAGTAAAGACAACAAAGACAAGCGAGTAAGGATTTAAGTGAATGGACTCAAAACGATATTGCCCCAAAGCTATTAAACCTAGCAAGGTCAGAAGAAAAAGTGCTAGGCCTAGAACAAAGCCTTTCAGAAGATTGCTGAGGCAATTCTCTCTATAAAATCCTAAAGTTCGAATAGGCCTTTTCTCAACTTTTCTAGTCCATCTGAACACAGTGTTGAGTATAAAACCAAAGGCCAGTAAATCTAAAATTAAATGAAAGTCACTTGTTTTATCCATCAAACTCTGCTGCAAAGTCTGCAAGTATGTAGCAAAAGCTTGACCAGCCTCTCCAAAATTTCTAGCAAGTCCGATAAGAGCTAACAAACTAATACCATATAAAGTAAAAGCCACAAACTCTCCTATAAAGACAAAAACAAAGGCTAACAAGGGGCTTGTGTAAATGTTTAAACTCATTTTTGAAGCTTGGAAGTCTTCAAATATTCTTTTGTTCTTCATATCCCTGTCCTCTTTTCTTCTACTATATACTATTATTATAGCACTTTATGGTAGCAATTCAAGAAAGAAAAGAAAAAACGATGTTATATTTTCTGACACAAAAAATATAAAAATTTGCCTTTTTTTACTTTTTCTGATATAATGGGAAAATATTCGGAAAAGGAGACTAAAAATGAAGAAAAAATTTCTAGCATTTTTGCTAATTTTATTCCCAATTTTCTCATTAGGTATTGCGAAAGCTGAAACAATTAAGATTGTATCTGACACCGCCTATGCACCTTTTGAGTTTAAAGATTCAGATCAAACTTATAAAGGAATTGATGTTGACATTATCAACAAAGTCGCTGAGATTAAAGGGTGGAACATTCAGATGTCCTATCCTGGATTTGATGCAGCGGTAAATGCGGTTCAAGCTGGTCAAGCTGACGCAATTATGGCAGGGATGACAAAGACTAAAGAACGTGAAAAAGTCTTCACCATGTCTGATACTTACTATGATACAAAAGTTGTCATTGCAACTACAAAGGCACACAAGATTAGCAAGTACGACCAATTGTCTGGTAAAACTGTTGGTGTTAAAAACGGAACAGCCGCTCAACGTTTCCTAGAAACGATTAAAGATAAATACGGCTTTACTATTAAAACATTTGACACTAGTGATTTGATGAACAACAGCTTGAGTGCTGGTGCCATCGATGCCATGATGGATGACAAACCTGTTATCGAATATGCCATTAACCAAGGTCAAGACCTCCATATTGAAATGGACGGTGAAGCTGTAGGTAGCTTTGCTTTCGGTGTGAAAAAAGGAAGTAAATACGAGCACCTGGTTACTGAATTTAACCAAGCCTTGGCTGAAATGAAAAAAGATGGTAGTCTTGATAAAATCATCAAGAAATGGACTGCTTCATCATCTTCAGCAGTGCCAACTACAACTACCCTAGCAGGATTAAAAGCCATTCCTGTTAAGACTAAATACATCATTGCCAGCGATTCTTCTTTTGCACCTTTTGTTTTCCAAAATTCAAGCAACCAATACACTGGTATTGATATGGACTTGATTAAGGCCATCGCTAAAGACCAAGGTTTTGAAATTGAAATCACCAACCCTGGTTTTGATGCTGCTATCAGTGCTGTTCAAGCTGGTCAAGCTGATGGTATCATTGCTGGTATGTCTGTCACAGATGCTCGTAAGGCGACTTTTGATTTCTCAGAATCCTACTACACTGCCAATACTATCCTCGGCGTCAAAGAATCAAGTACCATTGCTTCTTATGAAGATTTGAAAGGGAAGACGGTCGGTGTTAAAAACGGAACCGCTTCTCAAACCTTCCTAACAGAAAATCAAAGCAAATACGGCTACAAAATCAAAACCTTCGCTGATGGTTCTTCAATGTATGACAGTTTAAATACTGGAGCCATCGATGCGGTTATGGATGATGAACCTGTCCTCAAATATTCTATCAGCCAAGGTCAAAAATTGAAAACTCCAATCGCTGGAACTCCAATCGGTGAAACAGCCTTTGCCGTAAAAAAAGGAGCAAATCCAGAATTGATTGAAATGTTCAACAACGGACTTGCAAACCTTAAAGCAAACGGGGAATTCCAAAAGATTCTTGATAAATACCTAGCTAGCGAATCTTCATCTGCTTCAACAAGCACTGTTGATGAGACAACTATCTGGGGCTTGCTCCAAAACAACTACAAACAACTCCTTAGCGGGCTTGGTATCACTCTTGCTCTAGCTCTTATCTCATTTGCTATTGCAATTGTTATCGGGATTATCTTCGGTATGTTTAGCGTTAGCCCTTACAAATCTCTTCGTGTGATCTCTGAGATTTTCGTTGACGTTATCCGTGGTATTCCATTGATGATTCTTGCAGCCTTCATCTTCTGGGGAATTCCAAACTTCATCGAGTCTATAACAGGCCAACAAAGTCCAATTAACGACTTCGTAGCTGGCACTATTGCCCTCTCACTCAATGCAGCAGCTTATATCGCTGAAATCGTTCGTGGTGGTATTCAGGCCGTTCCAGTTGGCCAAATGGAAGCCAGCCGAAGCTTGGGTATCTCTTATGGAAACCATGCGTAAGATTATCTTGCCACAAGCAACTAAATTAATGTTGCCAAACTTTGTTAACCAATTCGTTATCGCTCTTAAAGATACAACTATCGTATCTGCTATCGGTTTGGTTGAACTCTTCCAAACTGGTAAGATTATCATCGCCCGTAACTACCAAAGTTTCAAGATGTATGCAATCCTTGCTATCTTCTATCTTGTAATTATCACACTTTTGACTAAACTAGCGAAACGCTTAGAAAAGAGGATTCGTTAATGGCAAAATTAAAAATTGATGTAAATGATTTACACAAAAACTACGGAAAAAATGAAGTCCTAAAAGGAATTACGACTAAGTTCTATGAAGGAGATGTCGTTTGTATCATCGGTCCTTCAGGTTCTGGTAAGTCAACCTTCCTCCGTAGCCTTAATCTTCTAGAAGAAGTTACGAGTGGTCACATCACTGTGAACGGTTATGACTTAACTGAAAAAACAACCAATGTTGACCACGTCCGTGAAAATATCGGAATGGTGTTCCAACACTTCAATCTCTTCCCACACATGTCTGTATTAGAAAACATTACCTTTGCTCCTATTGAGCACAAGTTAATGACTAAGGAAGAAGCTGAGAAATTGGGAATGGAGTTGCTTGAAAAGGTTGGACTAGCAGATAAAGCTAATGCCAACCCAGATAGCCTATCAGGTGGTCAAAAACAACGTGTGGCTATCGCTCGTGGACTAGCAATGAATCCAGACATCATGCTCTTTGATGAACCAACTTCTGCCCTTGACCCTGAGATGGTCGGAGACGTACTGAACGTTATGAAGGAATTGGCTGAGCAAGGTATGACCATGATTATCGTAACTCATGAGATGGGATTTGCTCGTCAGGTTGCTAACCGCGTTATCTTTACTGCTGATGGCGAGTTCCTTGAAGACGGAACACCTGATCAAATCTTTGATAACCCACAACACCCACGTCTGAAAGAGTTCTTGGACAAGGTCTTAAACGTCTAATACTCAAACTGTAAGGTTTTCCTTGCAGTTTTTTTCTATCTCGTATTGGATTTTTTGATTTTTCGGAAAATTATGTTAGAATTATGTTTATGAAATGAGATTTCCTCATACCTAGCAAGACTAGGAATAAAAATAGAAATTAGGTAGCTAGATGTCATCTAAGGTTATTGTTACAATTTTCGGTGCGAGTGGAGACCTGGCTAAACGCAAGCTCTACCCTTCCCTTTTTAGACTTTATAAATCCGGCAATCTTTCCGAGCACTTTGCAGTTATTGGAACTGCCCGTCGTCCTTGGAGCAAGGAATATTTTGAATCTGTAGTAGTTGAATCTATCCTTGATTTGGCAGATAGTACCGAACAGGCTCAGGAGTTCGCTAGCCACTTCTACTATCAAAGCCATGATGTCAATGATACAGAACACTACATTGCTCTACGTCAATTGCAGGCTGAACTTAATGACAAGTACCAAGCTGAACACAACAAGCTCTTCTTCTTGTCTATGGCACCTCAGTTCTTTGGAACTATCGCAAAACACCTCAAGTCTGAAAACATTGTTGATGGTAAAGGTTTTGAGCGTTTAATCGTTGAAAAACCATTTGGTACAGATTACGCAAGCGCAAGCAAGTTGAATGACGAGCTCCTAGCAACATTTGACGAAGAACAAATTTTCCGTATTGACCATTATCTTGGTAAGGAAATGATCCAAAGCATCTTTGCAGTTCGCTTTGCAAACTTGATTTTTGAAAACGTTTGGAACAAGGACTTTATCGACAATGTTCAAATTACCTTTGCGGAGCGCTTGGGTGTAGAAGAACGTGGTGGCTACTATGATGAGTCTGGTGCCCTCCGTGACATGGTACAGAACCACACTCTACAACTGCTTTCCCTCCTTGCCATGGACAAGCCAGCCAGTTTCACAAAGGACGAAATTCGTGCTGAGAAAATTAAGGTCTTTAAAAACCTCTATCATCCAACAGATGAAGAGCTTAAAGAACACTTTATCCGTGGGCAATACCGCTCTGGTAAGATTGATGGCATGAAATATATCTCTTATCGTAGCGAGCCAAATGTTAATCCAGAATCTACAACTGAAACCTTTGCATCTGGTGCCTTCTTTGTAGACAGCGAGCGCTTCCGTGGTGTTCCTTTCTTCTTCCGTACTGGTAAACGTCTGACTGAAAAAGGAACTCATGTCAACATTGTCTTTAAACAAATGGACTCTATCTTTGGTGAGCCACTTGCTCCAAACATTTTGACCATCTATATCCAACCAACAGAAGGCTTCTCTCTCAGCCTAAATGGGAAACAAGTAGGAGAAGAATTCAACTTGGCTCCTAACTCACTGGATTACCGTACAGATGCGACCGCAACTGGTGCTTCTCCAGAACCATACGAGAAATTGATTTATGATGTCTTAAATAACAACTCAACTAACTTTAGCCACTGGGATGAAGTTGGTGCGTCATGGAAATTGATTGACCGTATCGAGAAACTCTGGGCTGAAAATGGTGCCCCACTTCATGACTATAAAGCTGGAAGCATGGGACCTCAAGCTAGCTTTGACTTACTTGAAAAATTCGGTGCCAAATGGACTTGGCAACCAGATATCGCCTATCGTCAAGATGGTCGTTTAGAATAAAAAAATTTCCTGCAAGTTTATGCCTTGCAGGATTTTTGCTTCTGATTAGATTAAGCCTTCCAAGAGACCCTTCATAAAGTTTTCTGAGTTAAACTCTCCAATATCATCGATTTTTTCACCAAATCCAATCAATTTTACAGGAATATTGAGTTCTTCACGGATGGCTAGAACAACACCACCTCGAGCAGTTCCATCAATCTTAGTCAAGACAATTCCTGTCAAAGGGGTAATTTTTGAAAATTCTTTGGCCTGTACCAGGGCATTTGACCTGTTGATGCATCCAGAGCCAAGAAGGTTTCATGGGGTGCCTCTGGCACAACACGTTTAATGATACGACCAATCTTCTCCAACTCAGCCATGAGGTTGTCCTTATTTTGCAGACGACCAGCAGTATCAATCATGAGAATATCGATACCCTCAGCTACAGCACGTTCCATGCCATCAAAGACTACACTAGCTGGGTCAGCTTTTTCAGCTCCAGTCACTACTGGAACATCTACACGTCGACCCCATTCAGCAAGCTGGGCTACTGCTCCTGCACGGAAAGTATCTGCCGCAACTAGCATAACCTTCTTACCTGCTTGTTTGTAGCGGTGAGCTAGTTTCCCGATAGAAGTTGTTTTCCCAACACCATTCACACCGACGAAGAGCATGACTGTCAATCCATCTTGGAAGTGGATGCTTTCATCGTAGTTACCATCCTTTTCATAAAGCTCAACCAATTTCTCAATGATGACACGGCGAAGTGCGTCTGGTTTCTTGGCGTTTTCAAGCTTGGCTTCGTAACGTAACTCCTCTGTTAAGTTAGAAGCTACTTGGACACCAACGTCACTCATGATTAGCAGTTCTTCCAGTTCCTCGAAAAATTCTTCGTCAACAGAGCGGAAATTAGCAAAGAAGGCGTTCAAGCGGGCACCAAAACCTGTGCGAGTTTTCTTAAGACTACGGTCATATTTTTCCTGAACAGTTTCTTCTACTTGAGGTCTTTCTGCTTCAAGAATTTCAGAATTATTTTCTTCTACAGTCTCTGAGAGCTCAGGATTCTCTTCCTCTGAGACTTCTTCTTGAGGAACCTCTACAACTGGCTCCGAACCCTGACTTTCTTCAACTGTGTCTTGATTTTCCTCTTCTTGGAACACAGCTTGTTCAACAATTTCAACCTCTGCTTCTTCTTGAGAAACTTCCTCAGCTTCTGCAAGAGAAGGCTCATTATCTTCAGACAAATCAAGATTTTCCAGAGCTTCTTTTACAACTTCTTCGATTTTAGGTTCTTCTTTTTTTCCGAATAGACGGTCAAATAATCCCATATCTTAGTTCTCCTTTAGCACATATTCTTCGATAGCCCAGGCGACAGCCTCTTCATCGTTGGTCATTGGCGTCACTACATTTGCGACTGCCTTGACTTCAGGAACAGCGTTTTTCATGGCAACACCGAGCCCTGCCCATTCAATCATAGAGAGGTCATTGGCCTCGTCACCACAAGCCATGACTTGGCTTTGGTCGATTCCAAGATGGCTGATTAGTTTTGCCAAACCTGTTGCTTTATGAACATTTTTTGGTGACCACTCTAGCAACATTTCACGTGATTTAAAGATTTCATATTGGTCAAACAATTCTGGAGAAATCTTCTGAATAGCTGCATCCAAGGGTTCTTGAGCAAAGGCAGTCACGCACTTATTGTAGGTCATCTGACTAGATAAGTCTTCAAAATCCACTGGAACAAAGGTCAATGCTGGATTGAATTTGGCATAAAGACTTTCTTGGTCCGATTGGATTTGATAAACAGTTCCTTCTGAAATAGCGTCAAGAGGAAGTGATAATTTCTCTGTTTCTTCATACAAGCGTGCCACATCGTCGTATGAAAAGACTGTTTTATCAAGGATTTCTCCTGTATTTTTCTGAACCAAACCACCATTAAAAGTAATGGTATACTCATCTTCCTGACCGTCAGTCCCTAGCTCATGGAGAAAGAAATCCATAGCTTTTAAGGGACGACCAGTTGTCAATACGATCTTGATACCACGCTCACGCGCAGCTTTCAGGGTTGCCTTGGTTCGATCCGTCAGCCTTTTATCAGTAGTCAGCAAGGTCCCATCCAAGTCCAATGCAATCAATTTTATATCTGCCATTATAAGCCCTCCATATAAGCTATAACCGACTGGTCCTTATGGTGACCAATCACAGTTTCTGCTAATTCTAAAATCTCTGGTCGTGCATTTTCAGGAGCCACAGGATGTCCCACAACCTGCATCATATGCAAGTCATTTAGATTGTCTCCAAAAGCCATAACCTGATCCATCGTGATACCAAGTTTTTTAGCTAATTCAACAATGGCCACACCCTTATCGACATAGTCCAGAACAATATCAATGGATTCAAAGCCAGTTGTCATGGCCTTAACACCAGGAACATGTTCATTGACCCAAGCTTCCCCAGCTTCCAGCGTTTCTTCTGTGAAGTTGGTTGTAAATTTGAAAATGTCATCTGTGATATCTTCCAGACTCGTTACTTTTTGGATATTTTCATTATAGTGCTGACTCACTTTTAAATAGGTCTCATCAACCGTATCTAGAACATAAGCTCCCTTTTTACCCGTCAAGAGCAGTTTATTGACATCTACATAGGGTGAAGTTTTCAGCTTTTCAAAAGTTGCCAAATAAAAGTCACGAGACATGGTCGCTTCATACAAGTCTTGACCTCGATATTCTACCAAACTGCCATTTTCAGCGATGAAAATAATGTCATCACGAACAGCAGCAAATAATTTTTCTAGTGATAAAAATCCTCGCCCTGAAGCCACCGCAAAGTAAATCCCTTTTTTCTTGTAGGAAGCCAAGAGAGACTTGAGGCGGTCCATATCAAAGCGCCCATTCCCATCTAGGAAGGTTCCATCCATATCCGTTGCTACTAGTTTAATTGTCATCCTTCAACACTTTCTAAATCTTTTAACTTCACCGAAACAATTTTTGAGACACCTGACTCTTGCATGGTCACGCCATAGATGGAATCAGCCGCTGCCATGGTTCCCTTACGGTGGGTTACGACGATAAACTGGCTGTCCTTGTCAAATCGATTGAGGTAATCCCCAAAACGTTTTACATTGGCTTCGTCCAGCGCAGCTTCTACCTCATCCAAAATCACAAATGGAATGGTCTTGACACGGATAATGGAGAAGAGCAAGGCAAGAGCCGATAGAGCTTTTTCCCCACCACTCATCAGGTTAAGCGACTGGATTTTCTTACCTGGTGGTTGGACAGAAATCTCAACCCCAGCTGTCAGCAAGTCTCCCTCAGTCAATATCAAGTCTGCCTGACCTCCGCCAAACATCTGTTTGAAGGTCACTTTAAAGGACTCACGAATAGCTTCAAAGGTTGATTTAAAGCGTTCCTTGACCTCATCATTCATCTCTGTAATGGTCTCAAGGAGCAGGTTTTTCGCTGACAAAATATCATCTCGCTGGCTATTGAGGAAATCCAGACGGCTGTGAACTTCTTCGTACTGTTCAATAGCATCCAAATTGACAGGCCCCAGTGAGCGAATAGCCTTCTCTAAATCCTGCACCTCTTGCTCTGCCAGATTGAGATTTTCCAACTCATGTGCCTTTTCTAGTGCTTCAGTATAGCTAATCTGATACTGGTCTGTTAATTGGCTTTGTAGATGGCGCAAGCGCTCGCTGACCTTTTCTTTCTTGGCTTCAGCACGAGTTTGCTTGCGAATCCATTCCTCATTCTGCTGGCGAGCTTGGTCCAAATGACTAGCAATATCATCCAGCTGACCTTCTATATCATCCAATTCAAACTGCTTGCGAATCAAACCTTGTTGGAGGTTTGTTTTCTGAGTTTTGGCTTCTTCAGCCTGTTGACTGAGCAATTCTATATCAACCTTCTCCAGATTATCAACCTTTTCTTGGAGAAGGCGTTGGATTTCTTCTTGTTCAATATCCAGATTATCCAATTCCTTGCCTAGACGGTCAATGTCAGCCACTTCATAACGTTTTTGCCCTTGCAGTTCTGTCTTAAGCAGACGAGCTTGCGCTAGCTCTTCCTGCAAGTTTTGATAGCGTTCTTGAATGGCATTTTTGTTAGACTTAATCTCTTCAATCTCAGCTTCCAGATTTTGCTTGTCACTGGCGATTGTAGCAAGACGCTCTTGGCATTTTTCCTTATCTGCTTGCCAATCTCCATCAGAAAGACGGTTTAATTCCTCTTCTTGAAGTTTCCAAAGAGTTTCTAGCTCTTCAACTTGCTGACTGGTCTGCTGATAAGCGAGGGACAAGCCTTGCTCCTGAATACGTGCCTGCTCCCCCTGAGATTTGATGGCTTCTAATGATTCGGTCAATCTAGCCATCTGGTCTTGTAAGGTTTTCAAACTCGCTTCTTCAGAACGCAAGCTTACTTCTTCTTCAGCAATTTCTTTTTGTAATTGCTCCAGTTCTGGCTTGATAAAAATGCTGTTATTCTGGCGATTGGCTCCACCTGCGTAAGAACCACCTGTGCGCAACTCTGTGCCGTCCAAAGTCACCATACGAACCTGATAACGAACTTGTCGAGCTGCTGCACGCGCATGTTCTACGGTATCAAAGATAGCCGTCGTAGCTAGCAAATTCTTGAAATGGCTTCCAGTCTAGTATCGAATGTCACCAGCTCATCTGCCATGCCCAGAAATCCTGGGCTTGCAGAGATAGCATCTTGGTTCTGGCTTGAAATCGTACGCGCCTTGATCGTCGTCAACGGAAGGAAGGTTGCACGACCAGATCTGTTTCGTTTGAGGAAATCAATAGCTTTGGTTGCCGCCTCTTCATCTTCCACGATGATATGCTGGCTGCTAGCTCCGAGCGCGATTTCCAGCGCAGTTTGATAATGCACATCAAAGGTCAGGTGCTCACTAACTGCTCCAATAATCCCACCAAGGCGGTCTTTTTCTTGGAGGACACTCTTGACACCTGCATAAAAGTTGCTATGATTTCTCAGGATATTTTCCAAACTTTGGGCTCTAGCCTGCTTGTTTTTGAGACTATCCAGACGGTCAAAGAGTTTGCTTTGTTGAGCTTGATAGGAAGTTTTCTGCTCCTCTTGCTCCTTGGCACAGATTTGATAGTCGGCCAGTAATTTCTGAATCTGTTCCTTAGCAGTTTCAAGTTCTTCCTTTTGCTGACCAGCCTTCTCTGTAGCTGTAGCTAGTTGCTCTTTCAGCTTTTCTAATTGATCTGCTTGTTTTTGAGAAAGCTGACGACTATTTTCCAACTCGTTTTCGATGCGGGTCAACTGATTTGAGACATCCGCTTCTTCTTGTAGAAGGGCCACAAAGCGTTCACGTAAGAGCTCAATCATCTGATCAGGATCATCTGAAAAAGCTAGCAATTCAGCCTCTAAACGATTGAGTTTTTGATTATTTTGGACTAGATTCTCCTCTAACAGTGCTAAAGAACTTTCCTTATCAGATTTTTCGTTGCTGAGTGAATTTCTCTTATCCTCCAAAACAGCCAAACGTGCTTGGGCTTCCTGTTGATTGAGGGCTACTTGCTCAGATTCTAATTTCGATAGGGCTAATTTTCTCTCTAAATCACTAATCAGACTGGTCAAATCCATCAAACTGCCTTGGTCTTTGGCCATTTCAGCCTGTAAATCTTGGCGTTGCTTTTTAAGAGTTTGATTTTCTTCTTCTAATTTTTCACGCTTCTGGTAGTAGCTCGTCAATAGTTCCTGAACCTGAGCCAACTCTTCTTCTGTCAACTCTAATTCAGCCTTATTTTCCTTGATTTGAGCAACCAGCACGTCTAAATAAATAGCCTTGCGTTGACCTTCCAAGTCTAAAAACTTACGGGCATTCTCAGCTTGCTTCTCAAGAGGTTTAATTTGATTATCCAATTCGTAGATAATGTCTTCAAGTCGGTCTAAATTATCCTGAGTTTGTTGTAGTTTACTCTCAGTCTCTTTTCTGCGAGTCTTGTATTTCAAAACTCCAGCAGCCTCTTCGAAAATAGCTCGGCGTTCCTCAGGCTTGGAGTTGAAAATCTCCTCAACCTTCCCTTGGGAAATGATAGAGAAGGAATCTCGTCCCAAACCTGTATCCAAGAAAAGATCATGAATATCACGCAGACGAACTTTCTTGCCGTCAATCTTGTATTCGCTATCTCCACTACGATAGATATGGCGTTCTACCCTGATTTCTTGACCTGCGTCCTTGATAAATCCGTCATGATTATCCAGAATCACAACTACAGAAGCATAATTGAGCGGTTTGCGACTTTCAGTTCCAGCAAAAATGACATCGGGCATCTTGCCCCCACGGAGACTCTTAACACTTGACTCCCCCAAGGCCCAACGCAGACTTTCTGTAATATTTGACTTTCCAGATCCATTGGGTCCAACGACTGCCGTCACACCTTGGTCAAATACGACCTTGGTCTTATCAGCAAAAGACTTGAATCCCTGAATTTCGATTTCCTTTAAATACATGAATCCAGCCCTTTCTCAACGGCATTTTTGGCAGCTTCCTGCTCTGCTAATTTCTTAGAACGACCTTGACCTTGACCAATGCTCTTACCTTCAACAAGAACTTCTACATCAAAAACCTTATCGTGGGCAGGCCCTGTTTCAGAAATCACCTGATAACGAATAGCCACATCCCCATTGACCTGAAGTAACTCTTGGAGATGGGTTTGTAGTCTGTAATCATCTCAAACTCGCCTGCTTCAACCTTAGGAATCATGACTTGATAGATAAATTTCTTGACCTTGGCCACATCCTTATCCAAAAGGAGGGCACCAAGAAAAGCTTCAAAAGCATCGCCAAGAATGGTGTCACGATTGCGTCCACCAGATTTTTCTTCCCCTTTACCAAGCTTAATAAACTGATCAAACTGGCAATCACGCGCAAAACCAGCCAAACTCTCCTCGCGGACAATCATGGCACGGAGTTTAGACAAGTCACCCTCAGGTTTTTTAGGATATTTTTTATACAGATATTCTGAAATCAATAACTGTAGAACAGCGTCTCCTAAAAATTCCAAGCGTTCATTGTGTGAAATTTTTAAGAGGCGGTGCTCATTGGCATAACTCGTATGAGTAAAGGCAGTCTCCAGCAAGTTTTTGTCTGCAAATTCGATTGCAAAATGGTTCTTTAGTACAGTTTGTAATTCTTTCATACCAACCTCTTTCTAACTGACAACAGTCCTTTTTATTATATCAAAAAAAGCCCCCTGAGTCACTTTAAAACGGGACAGGAGGGGATTTGGGAATTCTATAGAATATGATTTTCAATTTTATACTTCTTCAAACCACATCAGCTTCGCCTTGGATTATATATGTGACTGACTTTGTCAGTCTTATCTACAACCTCAAAGCAGTGCTTTGAGCAGCCTACGGCTAGCTTCCTAGTTTGCTCTTTGATTTTCATTGAGTATTAGGGGCAAATTTGAGGCAGGATAAATAAAAAGCCCTATTAAAGGCTTTTTAGGATGTTTACATCCACCCTGAGGGAATCGAACCCCCATCTCAAGAACCGGAATCTTACGTGATATCCATTACACTAAGGGTGGAAACTTGTTTTATTATAACAAAAATTTGCTCTAATAACAAGTTTTTTTCTAGTGAGATAGGCCGTCTTAGTGGGAAGCATCCCCATTCCAAATAGAGTTTTTCACGATAACATAATCAACGTGTTTAAGGTCAGCAACCTGACGTCCACCTGCGTATGAAATAGCACTTTGAAGGTCCTGTTCCATCTCAGTCAAAGTGTCTTGCAAATGACCTTTTGCAGGAAGCAAGATACGTTTGCCTTCGACGTTTTTATAAGCACCTTTTTGATATTGTGAAGCTGAACCATAGTATTCTTTGAACTGTTCACCATCGACTTCAATCGTTTTCCCTGGACTTTCGATGTGTCCTGCAAAGAGGGAACCAATCATGACCATGCTAGCACCGAAGCGGATAGACTTGGCAATATCTCCGTGAGTACGAATTCCTCCATCAGCGATAATCGGTTTACGTGCAGCCTTGGCACACCAGCGTAGAGCAGCCAACTGCCAACCACCTGTACCAAAACCAGTCTTGACCTTGGTGATACAAACCTTACCAGGACCGATTCCGACCTTAGTAGCATCCGCACCAGCATTTTCCAATTCACGCACAGCTTCTGGTGTTCCCACATTTCCAGCAATTACAAAGGTATCTGGCAATTCTTTCTTGATGTGTTGAATCATAGAAATCACGCTATCCGCATGACCATGGGCAATGTCAATCGTAATGTACTCAGGAGCATCAGCTTTGAGCTGGCTAACAAAATCATACTCATAGTCCTTAACACCAACAGAGATAGAAGCAATGAGCCCTTGCTCATGCATACGCTTAATAAAAGGAATGCGTCCTGCCTCATCAAAACGATGCATAATGTAGAAGTAACCTCCTTTAGCCAGTTGCTCTGCTACATTTTCATCCAAAATCGTCTGCATATTAGCTGGCACAACTGGTAGTTTAAAGGTGTACTTTCCTAAAGTAACACTTGTATCCGCTTCTGCACGACTTTTAATGACACATTTATTTGGAATCAATTGAATATCTTCGTAATCAAAAATTGGAAATTCATTTAACATATCTATGTCTCGTTTCTTTTATAGTGACCTACCTATGCTTGCGCATCTCTACGTCTTTTCCGACGTTTCCTTAATTTATTATAAACCAAAGTACAGTTTTTGTCAAATAATTTTATAAATTAAAATATATTGTTCGGATTTTACTTGTGCGAATAATAAAAGAAAGAGGAGAGATTATTTTCTCCCCACTTCTTTAGTAATATTCCTTTTAAAAGTTTCTTCAGAGTTTTCCATCATTTCACAAAATTCACGATAGGATGAAGACTTCTGAGGAATTTGGATAGACCATTTCTTCAACAAAGCTCCATAACCTGCTAGCTTTCCTATCTCATTATCAATAACCTTGTCCTCGCTCGGAAAAACAAGACCAGCCTTCTCAGCTTTTAAAATATAAGAATAGGAAATCAGCTGGAATAAGTCCTCACGGTTGATTCCTTTTTCAGTCAATTCCAGTTTTTTATACTTAGCATCTAATACTATTTTAAGCTCTTCTTGATAAAAATCTGGATATACTTTCCGTTTCCCAACAGAAAATACCGAAATACCACCTAGTTTTTCTTTATTTCGTGGATGGATGAAATCTTTTGGCAATAAAGTATGAACATACTCTTCCCAAAGCCAGGCAATATCAAAAAGAATACCATGGATTTTTTGATCTTGATACCCTAAACTGTGCTTTTCTTGGTTTAGAATCATCAGACAAAGTTCTTGTAACTTTCTGTACTCGTGAAAGTATGCATGGCGCAAAAGTTTAGATTGATTTCGTCGAATAATCTTAGCACGATCAGCTAGTTTATAAGAAGGAGTTACCCGCACGATTTCTGCTACATTTTCACGACTAGTTAAGAGATTATCAAGAACCTCTCGCCCAATGCTTTTCTGATTCTTAATGTATTCAATAGTGTGACGGATTAGCTGCATGAGGGGATTATCATAGGTGAACTCTCTTGTTGTATAGGCAATATTTCCCGTAAAAGGAAGATTTTTCTTGATATGGTTTCTTACATCAATCGCTCCCTTAACATTACTGTCGTTATGAGAAAATCTATGGTATTCCTTATAAAGGCCTTTTCGGAGAGCAGCTTGAAGATACTTGGAAAAGAGATACATCAAAAGTTGATAGAGTCTATCTTCACGCGACAAAGCAACATCTAAACTAGTCAGATTGATATGTAGAACCTTTTGCAATAGATAATGTAAAAAATAGTCATCACTTTCACTCGAAAATCGAGAAGAGATCGTTAATCTTTCCTGACCGTAGCCAAGAAAACCAATCACATTTCCTGTCTTGATTTTCTGATTAACTGTTTCAAAGATTTTTTGGTCCTTTTCTAAGTCAGGAGAATTTTTCAAATCATTTGGAAAAATAAAAATACGTTCATCTTGGGATAGACTTTCCAAGGTTCTATCTAAAAGAAGATTGCTTAGTTTAGGATAGCCTTCAACAAATTCTTCTTTAACAATCTTGTGTTGATTATCGGTTATCCGCATCATCGTTTTCATCGCCTTCATTGTCATCAGCTACTGCCTGATCTTTTTTTGCTCATTCTTTGTCAGATCAAATGCCTTCTTCAATGTTTCAAGAGTTTCAGCTTCTTCATAAGAACCACGTACATAATCTTCCAAAAGCGGTTTAAGATAATCAGACCAAAGTGATTCATAGTCAAAATCTACATCCTTTAACTTAAGGAAATAACTTGGTCCGATATGATAATGACTGTTTAACTCCTGAACATTTTCGATAGCAGCATTTAAGTTTCTTAAACGTTTTTTCGCTTCTTTTGCTTCATCACCGAGAACATCGTCTAGCATACCAACTTGACTCTCGGCAGTAACTTCAACAAAACGGAAGCGACGACGCATAGCAAAATCAAAGGTATCTACTGAACGGTCAATATCATTCATAGTTCCGATAATATAGACATTTTCAGGGATATAAAAATTTCTCATCAGTCTCATGTAAATTAGCATACTGAGTAGAAACACATCCCTTTTCACCACGATAGCCAGGGTCAATAGAGAAAAAGAGTTCACCAAAAATCTTAGAAATCTCACCTCGATTGATCTCATCAATGATGAAGACGAAATTATCTTGACCTCCGGTTTTCTTAGCGTCTCTAGCTTTCTGACAAAACTTCTTAAAAATGCCATCTTGGAGCTTAAACTCAATAGCTCCATCCCCATTTGATACCGGTCTCAACCCCTCTACAAAATCCGTATAGTCATAAGATGGATGAAACTGTACAAAGCCTATTTGATCTTTATTACCATTTGTTAACTCCATAGCAATTTCTTTAGCAAGGTAAGTCTTTCCCGTACCTGGCGCACCGTGTAGGATAAGGTTTGGAGACTTTAATAGAGATTGAGTTAATTGATGACGAAAATTGTTTGATGAATCCATTGTACTATTTTCTTCCTTACCTTCCATAAAAAGCTTAGAATACTCAAAAAGCATAGTTCCTAATTTCGATGGCTCCAACTCAGGATAAGTTTTGGACACCAGCCCAATTATTTTATGATTTTGCAGATAAGGTCCACCTTGATTTGTCTGAGAAACAAAGTGGTTCCAAAATTCTTTCTGACTATTAATATTTACACCAAAGAAAGGATCTCCCTCAGAATAGATACAAAGTAATTTTGTCACCATAGCAGAACGACCAATAAATTCATTTGTTGATCTTTTCATATCAAAAATAGGATTTTCAAAGTTAAAACGAATACCTTCTTTGATAATTTCATACAAATCTGATTTTAATTTTGAAAATCGCTGATCCAACTCTGAAATCTCATTATTAGCTTGATCTTTATATTTGTTTGTTTTTTTATTCCAATAAATACCAAATTTTGAAGCTGAGCCACCAGAAATTCCAAGAAATAGATTTTTGTATTTTCCTTTCTCAAGAGCGTAGCACAAAGACTTATTTTGCTGTCCCTTTCCTATTACATATTCATCGATTGACATTGTTAAAATCCTATCCAAAAGTGCCATTCCTGGAGAAACTCTTCTTTTTAATTTATCATTAAACTTTTCACCAGCAGTTGCCTTATTTAATAACTCTTCTTTATTTTGACTACACCATTTATAAAAATCTTCTAAACTAACTTTTCTTTTATTCATCAATCTAACCCCTTTTACTAATGATGTTTAAATATTAGCATTACTTATTAACATATATTTTATAAATAGAATATCATATCCTATAGAAAAAGAAAAGAATTTCTATAAAAAAGCCTAGTATTATGAGCTGTAATGTCTCTTAACACTAGACTTCTTTTTTATCTTAATAATACTCGCCCTGACGGTAGTCCCATGAGTTAAAGGTATCTGACAGGTGCATCATGATTTTATCAATGTCAAGTCCTTTGCGGATTACAACTGGAGCTGGTGAAGTTGAACGTGCTCCTCCTTGTTCTGGGATGAGTTTGCCGTCCTTATCGACCATAGACACCATCACGCCTTGCTCGTAGCGAGTTTCAATCGTTTTGTCAGGCTGGATAGATGCCACATAGTCGTCTGCCTCGATAACAAGGTCAACTGCCCCTTCGATACGTTCTCCGATACCTTCTACCTTACCACGGTTTCCTTTTCCAGATGGGTTTGCAGATGAAGCGTAAACCATTTTGCCTTCTTCCCAAAGTTTGGCAGCCAATTGTTCACCAGCTTTCCCAAATTTGATAACAAAACAGCTAGTACCACGCACGTCAGTCATAAGTTCTTCACGGCCATCACCGTATGCTTTGAGTTTTTCAAAGGCTTCTGGTTTCCATGGAAGGATACAGCCAAGGAGAATATCTTCATCCCAATGTTTTTGGTAAAAGGCTTCAATTTCTGGGTTGAGTTGTGCTAAAGCACGAAGCTCATCCATGCTACCACAAAGTACAACACCTGGTTTGTTACGGTTACGCTCCTTAGCTTCAAATTTGCGTTCAAGACCAGCCTTATCGCTAGTCATGATAATGTAGCCAACTTTTGTAGGGCAAACGATACATCCGCCCTCACCTTTTAAAATGTCATAGCCTTCTTGTGAAAGTGTTCCGTTCCATTGAATGTGTTTTGTCATAGTTCTGTTTCCTTTTCTATTTTTCTAATCCTGCCAGTAGGCTGGTCGTTGTTTTTCATAAGCAGCAATCAAATCTTCATACTGCAAAGTAATACCGATATCATCCAAACCATTTAAGAGCTTGTGTTTCCATTCGCTATCGATTTCGAAAGTGAATTCTCCAACTGGTGAGATAATTTTCTGTTGTTCCAAGTCTACAGTTACCTGGTCGGTCGGTTTGAGTTGGGCTAGCTTTTCTCTAACCTCCCTAGGCTGAACAATAGGTAACATGCCATTATTGAGTTCATTATTGTAATGAATGTCCCCAAAAGATCCTGCAATCACGACTTTAAAACCATAGTCCGCTAGAGCCCAAGCCGCGTGTTCCCTCGAAGAACCTGCCCCAAAGTTATCCCCTGAGATGAGAATACTAGCCTTGCGGTATTCAGGTCGGTTAAAGACAAAGTCTGGATTCTCAGTATACTTGTCATCCAGATAACGCCAAGCATACATGAGGTACTTACCAAAGCCTTTTTTATCAATTAACTTGAGAAACTGCTTGGGAAGGATTTGATCTGTGTCGATGTTATCATTCATGAGAGGAACGGTCGTTCCCGTATAAACTGTAAATTTCTCCATATCCTCTCCTTACTGGGCTTCTGGCATTTGCCGAACATCTACGAAACGCCCTGCGATAGCTGCTGCTGCTGCCATGGCTGGACTACAGAGATGGGTCTTAGCACCAAAGCCTTGTCTGTCTTCAAAGTTACGGTTGCTGGTTGAGGCGCAGTGAACACCATCAGGGACCTTGTCAGGATTCATCCCTAGGCACATGGAGCAACCCGGGTCTCTCCACTCAAATCCAGCATCTAGAAAGACCTTGTCCAAGCCCAACTTCTCAGCAGCTCGTTTCACAGGACGAGAGCCTGGGACTACGATAGCCGTTAAGTTGGGAGCAATTTTCTTCCCTTTGACAAATCGCGCAGCCAGTTGCAAATCGCTGAGACGAGCATTGGTACAAGAGCCGATAAAGATATAGCCTAGTTCAATATCCGCTGGCTTTTGACCTGGTGCCAAGTCCATGTAATTGTAAGCTCGCTCATCATTCATATCCTTAATTTCTGGGAAGCTACTGTCAAAGTCAACACCCATAGCAGGATTGGTTCCCCAGGTCACCATGGGAGCCAATCCTGAGACATCCATCTGGATAACCTTATCATAAACGGCATCCTCATCACTGACAAGGGTCTTCCAATCCGCCACAGCCTCTTCAAAGTCCTCTGGAACACATTCTCGTCCCTTGAGATAATCATAGGTGGTTTGGTCCGGATTCATGATTCCCATCTTAGAACCAAACTCGATGGACATATTGCAGATGGTCATTCGCTCTTCCATGTTCAGTGCATCAATAGCCTGACCTCTATATTCCACCACGTAGCCAACACCGCAAGCAACGCCGTACTTGGCAATCAAGGCGAGAATGTAATCCTTGGAATAGACTCCCTTTTGAGGAACACCAGTGAATTCTACCAGCATTTTCTTGGGTTTGACCTGCCAGAGTGTCTGGGTAGCGAAGACATGCTCGACTTCACTGGTCCCAATTCCAAAAGCGATTGCTCCGAAAGCCCCGTGAGTTGCTGTATGACTGTCTCCACAAACAATGAATTTTCCTGGTTGAGTTCTTCCTGTTTCTGGACCTACCATGTGCACGATTCCCTGCTTTTCAGAACCGTGGGCCGCATGTTCAATCCCAAACTCCTCAACATTTTCAGCCAGCTTATCAATTTGAGCCTTGGAAATGACATCTCGAATATCGTAGATATTGACCGTCGGGACATTGTGGTCAAAGGTTCCAAATGTCAAGTCTGGTCGTCTCAATCTTCGTCCTGTGTCTCGCAAACCTTGAAAGGCTTGAGGGCTGGTCACTTCATGAATATAGTGCTGGTCCACATACATGAGTTGAGGCTGCCCCTCTTCTCCTGTTATGACATGACGATCCCATAATTTATCAAAAATTGATTTTCCTGCCATCCATTACCTCCAAATAAAATATAAGGCTACTAGTGTGGTCAACATCCCAAGAAACCAAACCATTTTAAAATACCATTTTCGAGTCTTGTGATGAAAGATGATTCCTGCTAACCAGGCTCCAAAACCACCACAAGCAAAGGCTAAAATGAGTAAGATTTTCTCTGGGATGCGCCAAGCTCTTCTCCTTGCCTTGGATTTATCAATGCCATAAATCAAGAAAATCATGACATTCCAAATCAAGAGGGCAAGATTAATTTTTTCGTCTAACTTCATAACCTTGCAATAATCGCTTCTGTCATTTCCTTGGTCGAAGCCTGACCTCCTATATCTCTCGTTAAAATTCCTGCTGCCAAACTGGCTTCTACTGCACGCTCGATACGCTCTGCATCCTCATAACGTCCAAAACTGTCTCTCAGCATCATGGCCACTGATAAATCATCGAGATAGGATTGGCAATTCCTTGACCAGCAATATCAGGTGCTGAACCGTGAATAGGTTCATAGAGACTTGGTCCATTTTCAGAATGACTGGCTGATGGCATGACGCCAAGTGTACCAGATAGAACGCTTGATTCATCCGAGAGAATATCTCCGAAAAGATTTTCTGTCACGATGACATCAAACTTAGCAGGGTTGGTAATCATGAGCATGGCAGCTGAGTCCACTAACTGGTGTTCCAAGGTCACATCTGGGAAATCCTGTGCGACCTCCTCAGCTACTCTTCGCCAGAGTTTTGAGGTCGCTAGAACGTTTTGCTTATCAATGCTAGTAACAATTTTTCTCCGACTTCTTGCGATTTCAAATGCCTTACGAATAATCCGCTCTATTTCTTCATAGCTATAGTCGTTAATATCACGCGCTTTGCGCTCTTCAAGGATATGATCCCCAAAGTAAATCCCGCCTGTCAACTCCCGCACCACGACAAAGTCTACACCAGCAATTCGTTCTGGTTTAAGTGGTGACAAATGTTTAAGACTGTCAAAGATTTTTACAGGGCGAATATTAGCGTAAAGATTGAGTTCCTTACGGAGAGCTAGCAAGCCTTGTTCAGGCCGAACCGTTGCTCCATCATACTGAGGACTACCGATAGCCGCTAGAAGAATGGCATCTGCTTCTCTACATGCCTTGAGTGTTTCATCAGGTAAGGGATGCCCTGCTACATCAATACCTGCACCTCCAAAAGGTCGTTTATCAATCTCATAGTCAAAACCTGTTTTTTCAGCTAGAGCTTCCAGAACCTCTAAACCAGCCTCCATGATTTCTGGGCCAATTCCGTCCCCTGCTAGAGCTACTATTTTCTTTGTCATAGCATTCTCCTTTACACACTAGGCATGTCACGATAGGAAACACTGCGTCCCATCTCACCAGCATTCTCTTTTTGAACAAAGGTATTAGCATTGATATAGGCAATAGCCGAAGCCTTCAACACATCGAAATCAAGCCCTGCTGCGTTAAAGATGGTTTCTGTATCTCTATTTTCAACAGTAACCAAAACCCGAGCTTGGGCATCGATTCCATCCGTCACCGCATCGATAGTGTAGGATACCAAGCGGACGGATTGGTTAAAGAACTTATCGATAGCGTTAAAGATTGCTTCAACGGAACCTTGCCCTGTCGCATTAAATTCAACTTTCTCGCCATCCATATTGACTAGGCTAACAAGCGCTTCAATGTCATTATCCGCATGAGTTTGCAGTTGTAAATCATCAAAGTGGAAGCCTTCTGGATTTTCAACCATGGTTCCAGCTACCAGAGCACGAATATCTGCATCTGTGATTTCTTGTTTCTTATCTGCCAGAGCCTTGAACTTAGCAAAGAGTGGTTTGATATCCTCTTCTGTAAAGTCTAGGGCCAGTTCTCTTAGTTTCTCAACAAAGGCATGGCGACCAGACAATTTACCAAGCGGAAGACTATTACTCTTAACCCCAACCAATTCAGGTGTGATGATTTCATAAGTAAGAGGATTTTTAAGGACTCCGTCTTGGTGAATACCAGATTCGTGAGAAAAGGCATTGCCACCAACGACGGCCTTGTTTTTAGGAACTGGAATACCAGAGAAGCGAGAAACCATTTCTGACGTATTGATAGTCTCATTTAAGACAATACTGGTTTCTGCTTGGTAGTAATCTTGACGAATATTGAGCCCCACTGCAATTTCTTCCAAAGCAGCATTTCCAGCTCTCTCACCAATACCGTTGATAGTCCCTTCAACACGTCCTGCACCATTCTTGACAGCAGCAAGGCTATTAGCCACTGCCATTCCGAGGTCATCGTGACAGTGAGGCGAATAGATAATCTGACGATCCGTCTCGACATTTTCAATCAAGTATTTGAAGATAGCGCCGTACTCTTCTGGAGTGGTAAATCCTACCGTGTCAGGGATATTGATATAAGATGCACCTGCATCAACCGCTGTTTGAACAACTTGCAGGAGGAAATCCAACTCTGTTCTGGTTGCATCCTCAGGAGAGAATTCGACAATCTCAAACTTAGAACGGGCATAGGAAACATGCTCCTTAATAGCTTCTAAAATCTCTTTCTTACTCTTATTGAGCTTATACTTTCGGTGTATCGGACTGGTAGCGATAAAGACGTGAACCTGTGGATACTTGGCATCCTTGAGAGCCTCGTAACAAGCATCAATATCAGACTTGACAGAACGTGCTAACCCAGTCACCGCCGTTTTTTTCAAGACCTTGGCGATCTCCTGAACTGCTGTGAATGAATCAGGACTAGCCGCTGGAAAACCAGCTTCGATGGCTGAAATACCCCATTTCTCCAGCTGCCTTGCAATGGCAATTTTTTCCTTTATTGAAAAATTAACACCAGGTGTCTGTTCTCCATCCCGAAGGCTGGTATCTAGAAATTCAACTGTTCTCATAAGATTTCCCCTTTTCCAAATGTGGTTTTAAAAAAACATCTCGCTTAGAAGTCCAAGCGAGATGTTGATTTACTCCCGCTTGGTAAGCCAAACAGGACTAATGCTTTTTGCACTAGCCCGAGTACCTCAACAACAAAGCAAATTGATTAAACTTAGCTGTTTTCATGTTTGACTTTCTCCTTCGTTTGATATCTTGTTTAGTATTTTAGCATAGGCAAAAGCACTTGTCAAGAAAAAATCAAATATTTTCTGAAAATTTCTTCAGTATAGAATATTTAGCTAATTGAAAATCCTTGAAATATTTCATTTTTTAGAGGTTAAGTTCCAACTTTTTTCTATCAATTCCAGTACCATTTCATCTGACAAAGTATCATCAAGGGGCACACTAATCCAGTAGCGTTTGTTCATATGAAAGGCTGGATAAATTCCCTTTTTTGAAAGCAGGTCCGCAACTTGGTCATGCTTGAGGTTGACTGCTTCCACCTGTCCTTCTCTGCCCTTTTCCAACTTATCCCAAAAAGATTTTCATCAAAACGGCATACCACTTTTGATTGCCTTCATGTCTTAACACTGCCGTATCAGGAGATTTCTCCCATAGATATTCCAACTGATTACCATACTGTTCCTGAACCTGAGCCATGATACGCTTAGTCTGAGGACAGATAAAATCCTGTACCTCAAAACAAGCCTTCCGAATCTGGTAGAGAATCTCCAGACAAGCCTCACGGACACTTGCAACAAAACTTCCTGTCATACTTTCCATATGAACGTGAGGATAGAGGTCGCCCATTTCCTGATCAAAGACCTGAAAATTCACATTATCAGCAGTGATGGACACAGTCATGACAAAATCACCCTGCAAAATCATGCAGCTATAAGTCCAAACTCCACTACTTTCTACAAAACCATAAGCACGAGCCTTTTCTTGATTAAACTGATAGGATTTAAAAATTTCAAACATAAGTGAAAACTGCTACCCAAAGCTAGCAGTTCCTTTCTATTTTTTAAAAGACAACCTTGGTTCCGTGCAATTGTGTCACGCCCAACTGGTCAATAAAGGTTTGACGGTTGTCCAAGTCAATCCCTCCACCTGGTAGAATTTCAATCTTACCTTTAGCGTGCTCCAAAATTCTGTGATAGTGGGCAAAACGTTTTTCTAAGGAGTCACCAGATACACCAGCACGAGTTAGGATACGAGTGACTCCAGCTTGACTAAGCCAGTCAATAGCTTCTAACTGGTCTTCTTCGCTCAATTCATCAAAGGCCATATGAAAGACAATTTCCATTCCTTTTGACGCAGCTATCAACTTCTCAAGATTAGGCTTATCCAACTTCTTATCAGCAGTTAAAGCACCAAATACAACCCCTTGACTTCCAGCCTGAGCAGTCAAACGAATGTCTTCTAGCATAATGGCAATTTCGAGGTCATTATAGACAAAGTCGCCACCACGTGGACGAATCATGGTCATGATGGTCGTATCGTGGTTAGTTGCCAATTCAACTGCTGCCTTGGTCACTCCATAGCTGGGGGTTGTTCCTCCAACTGCAAGATTGTCACAGAGTTCGATTCGACGAGCCCCAGCCTGCATCGCTTTTTCAAGCAAGGTCACATTTTCAGCACAAAATTCGTAAATCATTTGATTCTCCTTGAAGATTACTTTAAATTTATTATATCATATTATTGTGAATATGCTTTCAATTTTATCAAGGGAAACAGATACTATTTTTTATTCTTTGTCTGGAATGACCTTAAAGAGATAATAGGTGATAAAGATGGTCAAGGCTCCTAGACCGATTTTGACTAGTAAAAGAGGGGCAAAATAAATAGAAATTCCCATCAAAATGTAGATAGATACGATAATTTTTTTCTTACGTTCACGCGCAATAGACTTAGTCTCACGAAAATCAGCTACATATGCTTGATAGAGCTTGGTATGATAAAGCCAATCTTCGAAACGCTTGGAACTTCTGGAAAAACAAGCAATAGACAGCAAAAGAAAGGGAGTTGTAGGCAACAAGGGCAAGACAACCCCAACAATAGCCAAGGCCAGCGATAAAAAACCAATAATTAGATAAACAATACGCATAACTTCTCCTAGTTAATACTCTTCGAAAATCTCTTCAAACCGCGTCAACGTCGCCTTGACGTAGGTATGGTTCCTGACTTCGTCGGTCTTATCTGCAACCTCAAAGCAGTGCTTTGAGCAACCTGCGGTTAGTTTCCTAGTTTGCTCTTTGATTTTCATTGAGTATAAAATAATCTTCTTCTAGTTTCGCATACAATGGTGAATTTTTGTCAAGCACTTACTCAAAAAAAGAGCCTGAAATTCACTTTCAGGACTCTCTTCTTATTTAATCTTTTTCTTCTTCGTAATCACCCTTGCTACAAACAACCTGCTTGCCACCACCACGGACTTTTTTTCTCCACGAGGAAGTTGCCACATTTTGGACAGTCACGACCAACAGGCTTGTCCCAAGAGGTAAATTCACATTCTGGATAGCGATTACAACCATAGAAGAGGCGGTTACGCTTTGTTTTACGCTCAATGATTTGTCCCTGATGACAACTTGGACACTCAACACCGATTTCTTTCACGATTGCTTGGGTATGACGGCAATCTGGGAAATTGCTACAAGCGTAGAACTTACCAAATCGACCAAGTTTAATAACCATTGGACTGCCACACACTTCACAATCAAATCCAGCTGGTTCATCCTTGATCTGGATTTTCTCCATTTCTTCTTCAGCCTTAGCAACCTCTTTAGAGAAAGGTTTGTAAAAGGCGTCTATAACACGTTGCCACTGCTCTTTTCCGACTTCGACATCATCCAGCTTGCCTTCCATTTCAGCTGTGAAGGTCACGTTTACGATATCTGGGAAATATTCAACGATGAGTTTATTAACAATTTCTCCCAACTCTGTCGGTTCAAAACGTTTGGCTGCAAGGCGAACATAATAACGTTTCTGAATAGTTTCAATGGTTGGTGCGTAAGTTGACGGACGTCCAACCCCATTTTCCTCCAAGGTCTTGATAAGGGTCGCTTCAGAATAACGAGCAGGCGGTTGAGTAAAATGTTGCTCTGGTTTGCTATTCACCTGCTTAACCACATCTCCAACAGCCATGTCTGGTAACATCTTATTCTTGTCAGAATCATTATAAATGGCAAGATAACCATCAAACTTAACCTGACTACCATTGGCAGCAAATTGAACCCCATTTTGAGACAATTTAACAGCCATAGTATCAAAGACAGCAGCTGTCATCTGGCTCGCTACAAAACGATTCCATATAAGGGTATAAAGCTTGAGCTGATCCTTGTTCAGATACTTAGCAATACTTTCAGGTGTATTAAAGACACTTGACGGACGAATAGCCTCATGGGCATCCTGAGCACCTGAAGCGTTTTTAACCTTGCTACCATGCTTAGAATACTTGCTACCAAAACGGTCCGTAATGAAACTTGCTGCTTCGTTCTGCGCTACTGGACTGATACGAGTCGAATCGGTACGCATATAGGTAATCAAACCTTGGACACCAGAACCAATATTAATCCCTTCATAAAGCTGTTGGGCAACCATCATGGTCTTTCGAGTACGGAAATTGATTTTATTGGCAGCATCCATCTGCATAGATGAAGTGGTATAGGGTAAAGGAGCATTGCGTTTACGCTCTTTCTTATCCACCTGATCCACTGAAAAGTCTTTACCAGTCAGACGAGACAAGACTTCCTTTACCTCATCATTACTAGTCAGTTTCAGCTTTTTGCCATCCACTCCATAGAAGGATGCCTGAAATTGTTTGGTTCCCTTTTTAAAGATAGAATCAATGGTCCAGTATTCTTCAGGCTGAAAGGCATTGATTTCATTCTCACGATCAATGATTAACTTAAGCGCAATAGACTGAACGCGACCTGCTGACAAGCCCTTCTTGACCTTCTTCCACAAAATAGGCGAAATCGAGTACCCCACCAAGCGGTCTAGGACACGACGAGCCTGTTGGGCATCGACCAAGTCCATATCAATCTTACGAGGTTCTTTAAAAGCATTTTTGACCGCATCCTTGGTGATTTCATTGAAGACCACACGGTTGGCATCATTCTCATCTAAGTTGAGAATATGAGCCAAATGCCAAGAAATCGCTTCTCCTTCACGGTCCGGGTCACTCGCCAGAAAGACTTTATTAGCTTTTTTAGCTTCTTTTTTCAAGTCATTGATGAGAGGACCTTTCCCTCGGATATTGATGTATTGCGGTTCATAATTATTTTCAATATCGACGGACATACTGGATTTCTTCAAATCACGGATATGCCCGACACTGGCTAAAACCTTGTAGTTTCTGCCTAGATATTTTTCAATCGTTTTCGCCTTAGCAGGCGACTCCACGATGACTAGATTTTTTTTAACTGTTGATTTTTTCTTTTTTGTTGCCGTAGCCACAGTATCACACCTTTTCAAAGTAATAAACTTTATAAAGTGTAAACCATTTTGGCATAACTGTCAAGACTTAGCTCCTATATATGGAAGAAAAAGTTTGTCTATTAAGCAAAAATTTCGTCTTAAAATTCAAATTCTGCAAGCACATCTTGCCCACTTGTGACCAATTTTGCTCCTTCTTGGATCAAATGATGGCAACCATCTGATAATCCATCTAAAAATGCTACCAGGAATAGCAAAAACATCGCGCCCTTCTTCCATTGCCCTCTCACAGGTAATGAGACTACCTGAACGCATCTTAGCCTCTGCGACAATCACACCACGGCAAAGTCCAGCAATGATGCGATTACGGGCAGGAAAATGAAATTTCAGAGGTTGTTCGCCAGGTCCGTATTCACTTAGAACCAGATGATCATTTCCGATATAGTCTTGCAAACGTTTATTGGCTTTAGGATAAAACACATCCAGCCCTGTTCCAATCACTGCAATGGTTTTTCCGCCATTCTGAAGAGCTGCCATATGGGCTGCTGTATCAATCCCCTTGGCTAATCCACTGACGATAACCAGTTCATTTTCCAAGCCCTGAATAACTTTTTCAACTGACTTAGCTCCCTGTTTGCTACAAGCACGACTGCCCACGACCGCTACCTTAGGAAATTTCAAGAGGTCAAGATTTCCCTTGTAAAATAAAAGCACAGGCGCATCGTATATTTCACTCAAATCCCAAGGGTAACAGTCATCTAAAATAGAGAAAGATGGAAATTTTTTAAACTCCTTCTCCAAATGCGTATCGTCTATCTGAAAATAACGTTCCATAAAAACGGCTGGATTTCGGCAACCTGATATATCTGCAATATCACCCAACAAAAGCTCCTGATCAACATTTTCACCGTATTCTAGGACTTTCAAAATCTGTTGATTTGTCAAACCTGATTTTTTTAACTTATAGATTTCATAGTTTGTGATTTTCATAAATAACTCCATTTCTTTTTCTACTCATCTATCTATTCGTAAAAAATCAAAAAAACATCCGACTATTTCAGCCAGATGTTGGAATCTTTAATTTTCGTTTTTAAGAATTTCTTCTAATTTATGATAATCTTGAACACTATCTATCTCATAGATGCTATTGCCTTCTAATTCTTCAACATATACATCCAGCTCTTTGATATTATCCTTAACCATATTGTCCCAGTAGAGATCAACAAATTCACCACTTGCATAAGCCTTATCGATAAAGCTGACAATCTTTTCTGCAGTTGGGGCATCCCAGAAAGATACACCACTAAGGATGCGACCTGCCTTACTATCAACAGTTATGTCTTGAACCTTATAGTCATCTCCATAGACCAAGAACCATTCGTTGGTACAATCTTCACGATAGACACTAAAATAAGTCGAACGTGTCAAATCATTGCGGAACATATTTTTAAAGAGATAATTATCGGCATCAATAACATAGCTGTTGGCCAATTCTTCTTTTACGAGATAGAGAGAGTAAAAGTTATTGTAGTCAGCGTATTTATCATTGAAAACGAGACGAAGGTGATGCACCCAAGAAAACAACTGCAAACAAGACAGTCCAAACTACATAACTCACGTTCAAGCCTGTAGCCTTGGCTGGTTGCAAGCGATTGATAGCGATATAATAAGCCAAGTAGGAAATCATATCAAAGGCTGCAAAGACAATCATAAGACCTAGCAATTGTCCATTGGCCACTTCTGCAAATGACTGATGAGAGAAGAGCACAATCACAAGATAGGACAAGAATGAAGTCACTTGACGGATTAAGAGGGCTTCGATTTCACTCAATTCACTTTCCATGGCAAAGGAGCTAAGGACACTCTCACTCCCCCATGCAATAGCACAAACTAAAGCACAAAGAATCCCAATGTAGAAAGAATTAACCTGTTCAACCTTATAGGTTTGAGCAATAATCCCTCCAATAATCAAGACAATCCCAAACACAGTATTTTTTGAAATTTTGTGCTTCAAAAAGAAGAAAGCCAATAAAACTGAAATCGCAGGATAGATAGCGGATACCGATGAAGCTAAGGAACTTCCGATATACTTAACCGCATAAAGATTGGCCTGCATTCCGATAGGACCTGCTAGCAAGGCTCCGATGATAACACTCACATTGCGAATATTTAAGAAAATTGAGAGACGAACTTTTCCTTCTTTTACCAAGAGAAAAGCTAGTAAGATAAAGATACTCAAGAAATCGTGAGCAGCGGCCACCACAAAGGGCGACAAATCTGTAAAAATCGAAAAGATATAAGCACTAATCGTTAGACCTAAACCCCAGAAAATACCTGAGAGTAGACCAAAAGAAACTCCATTTTTATTTTTCATCAGAACCTCCATAATATGACAAACCTTTAACAGCTCTTTGGTAACGACTCACACCATAGTCACCAAAATCTGCACCTTGCTCTTCTTTGTAGACTGTCCATAGACTCCAAATAGCATCTTGTAAAATTTTATAAATAGCAATCTTTTCACGAGAGACAGGTGTTTGCTCACTCTCATAGTGAGATAAGAAGGCTTCTTCCTCTTGACGAGTGAATTCAGACTCTAAAAAGAGAGCAGCCAAATCCCACATTGGATCATTCATTGATGAATATTCCCAATCAATCAAATAAAGTCGTCCTTGAGGTGATTCGATAAAGTTTTCAGGCACCAAATCGATATGACAAGATTTTCTGTCAACACCTAAATCAGCCAGTCTTTTCTCTAAGGAGAAGACTGCTTCTCGAACGGCTTCATAGTTGGCATAAGGAATTTTTTCTTCAATCAAAGATTCATATTTTTTGATTTCTTCAAAAGGAGCAAATTCTCCTCTTAATTCCTTGCCAGAAGCATGAATAGTTTGTAATATTGGAGCAATTTTATCAAATTTGGTCTTGATTGACGTTGAATCAAGCGTAATCGCAGATTCGATATACTCATTTACTTTGATACCAGCTTCAATATCAAAAAGATAATTTTTTACATCTAAGTCTAAATCCTTTAGTAGTTCAAGATTGTACTTTTCATCTTGACGATTGATCAGCTTTTCTGTCCCTTTACCAAAGAATTTAACAATGTATTGCTTATTTGTTGTTTTGGCCAAATAGTTTTGATTGGTCATTCCCCCAGTTGTTCAACACTGAGGACTTCCTCTTCTTCACTAAGTAGAGAAGAAATTTTTTTTCTTTAATGATTTTTCTCCACAATTAACCTCCAGCACTTATACTTCCCACTTAAACACGGTTTTAAAGGCTGTGTTTAAATCGGTTGCAAAGACACGGTGAATATCTTTAATTTCTCTTACAGGTTCTTCTAGATAAAGGATATTTTTAAGACGATTGGCAAATTTCTTGACTTCCATCATTTGGATGGCATTTTCAAAATCAATGCGACCAGAACGAGAGGACCCAATTAAGAGCAAGCCTTTTTCTAAGGCATCGCGTGTATTGAGATTGACTTTATACTCACTAACTCCCATCATAAGAATCGTTCCCTGAGGACGAATATAGCGAATCAAATCATTAATGGCTGGTCCAGTACCATCACCACCACAACACTCAAAAGCATGGTCAAAGGCCAAATCTTCAGGAATATTATCAGTGATGTAGCATTCTTTGGCAAATGAAAAGAGTTCCAACTTTTCCCAATGACGACCAATAACCACAATCTCTGCTTCTGGCAAAGTATAGTTGATAATATTGGCAACCACAAATGCTAAACTGCCATCTCCGATAACGGCGATTCGGTCCCGCTTACTATGAGCAAGAGTCAATAAACGATTCATAGCGTGCATGCCAACACTGACAAACTCTGTAATGGCTGCAACCGTATCTTCGATAGCATCATAAGCCACCACACGATCTTTAGGGAGAGAAACAAACTCTCTCATAAAGCCATCAAAACCACTAGACAAGAAATGGGTTCCTGTCATGTAGTTCTCATAGAATTCTTCATCACTCTGCATAGGAGGCTGATTGGGAATCATGACAACTTTTTGACCAACTTCGTAGGTTCCTGTAGGGTCAGAAATAACGGTTCCACATGACTCGTGAATCATTGCCATTGGAAGCTTTTTATTCAAAATCTTGGGATCACGTTTTCCCTGGTAGTAACGCTGATCCGCATGACAGACCGCCATATAATTAGGACGGATGAGGATATGATTCTCTTGGTCAATAGCCTCTTCCTGGTATTTGACATTGATAAACTTAGGCTTAGTTAGTTGATAAATTTGATTAATCATTTTACTAGTCTTTCTCAATCATACTTTTTGCAATCTTCAAATCTGTTACGGTTGTAATTTTTAGATTTGAATATTCACCTTTGGCCAAGGCCACATCTTTTCCTTTGATTACAAAGATTTTACATGCATCTGTCAAAATTTCCTTCTCTTCATCAGAAAGAGATCCATAAAGGTCCATGAAGTCCTTGCAACGGAATGTTTGAGGTGTTTGTCCTTGATAAAGGTGAGCACGATTTGGAATATCTGTAATAAATTGACCGTTGGTGCTTTCAACGATAGTATCAACCGCTTCAACTACTGTGTCCACTGCGTCATGATCTTGACAAAGTTTGATATTGTCTTGAATCATGCGAAGTGTAATAAATGGACGAACAGAATCGTGGGTAACAACGATATCCTCTGGCGTAAGCGGACGATAAGCATCGATTGCTTCAATGATTTTCTCAATACTCGTATTACGGTCAGCACCACCTTTTGTAATGATGATACGATCCTTATGAAGAGGTAGATATTTATCTACAAGATCCTCTGCATGGGAAACCCAGTCTCCATGAACCCCAACCACAATTTTTTCAATACTTGGTTCCAAGACAAATTTTTCAATTGTATGAATCAAAATAGGTCGATCGCCTAGCTCTAAAAATTGTTTTGGCAAATTACTAATTCCCATGCGAGTACCAGTTCCACCAGCAAGAATTCCTGCATAAATCATCTATTTTCTCCTTTGTCTTACTAAAAAAAACTTATTCTCTCTATTATACCACAATCTAGTCCTATCATGAAAGAAATACCGGCCCTCCCGTTCTAGAATAGGAGGATTAAGGAGTTCTATTATTCAAAGAAACTAGTCCATTTCTAGTAATGACTAGGAATTCTGTAATCATTACCAATAAATGGCTGTGAAATTTTAGAGTTCTCCAGAATAATATACTTTCCTTAAAGAAAACTTAAAATTAAGATCGGATTGATACTTGAGGGAACTTTCTTAGCATTTCCTTTACTAAACGGGATTCATGAAGTATAGCTTGTGGTATCAATTGCTTATAAGCTAGGAGTTTATATTGTTCTAGTTCATTTTCGGTCAGAGTTGGATTTTTTATATAAAAAGACTCAGGAAAGTAGCGTAATAAACCAATCTTGCTGCTCCAATATGCCACAGTGAACAAGGTCTGATTCTCCTTTAAATCTTCATAACTTGATGGCAGTACCCAATCAAGTCCTATCAAAGTTTTTACTTCATCAGGATACTTCTTCTGCCAAGCCAGACTCTCTAGACTAGCCGTGGAATGAGACGAAATAATAAAAGGACCTTTGACATTTGCTTGTGAAAGAGCTTGACGCGTCTCAGATAAAACCTCCATCACGTCTCTGGAATGATTGCTATCATTACTATAACCATATCCTGCTCGCTCCACGATGACTACCTTATACCGTTTCGATAAGGATTCCGATACTTCTTTAAAGTCCAATATAGGAGAAGCAATACCAGCACCTGAGAGAACTACTATAGTCTCAGGACCATTCCCTTCAACGTAAACATTCATTTGATGTCCATCGACGAGAACTTGTTGTCCCATAGGTGTCAGTGAGGCTTGTTCCTTTTCTAAACTGAAACGATGAAAGATAAATGTAGCAAGTAAGAACAAAAGAATGAAACTAAGAAAGCCAAGACTACATTGTTTTAGTTTTTTCATAGCATTATTGTACAAAAAATAGATCCTTTTAGCAGCTTAAGATTGATTCTTCTACAGTAAATGAAGTAAATATTCTCACAACAAAACGCATAATATCAAGGATTTCAACACCTGATATTATACGTTTTTCTTATCTTACAAGATTTTTTGTTCGACTTATTTCTATTTAAATCGCTTCTGTGACAAAACTACGGCTTTCCAATACTTTGAGCATGGCGTTAGCTGTATCTAGGGCTGTGAAGAGGGGCACCCCGTGTTCAATAGCTGAACGGCGAATCTGCTCACCATCTTCATCAGCAGTTCGTTTGGTTCCAACTGTGTTAATGATAGCTTGAATTCTTCCTTTGCGAACAAAACTTGGAATATCCTTATCGTCATCACCAATCTTACCAACAGGTTGGGCTTGCAATCCATGACTGGCAAAGAAGGCTACTGTCCCTTCTGTAGCGAGGATTCCATAGCCAATATTTTGGAAACGACGAGCCAAGTCCAAGGCTTCTTCTTTAGTATCATCAGCAATGGTAAATACAACGTTACCAAAGGTTGGCAAGTGTAAGTAAGAAGCTTCAAAGGCTTTATAGAGAGCTTTTTCCAAAGTAGTATCAGAACCCATAACTTCACCTGTTGACTTCATTTCAGGACCAAGCAAGCTGTCTACCTTAGCTAGTTTGGTAAAGGAGAAGACAGGTGCCTTGATATGAACGCGAGTGCTTTCAGGGTAAAGTCCATCTTGGTAGCCAAGTTCTGATAAACTTTGCCCAAGAATGAGCTTAGTCGCCACCTGAGCCATAGGAATATTGGTCACCTTAGAAAGGAATGGAACCGTACGGCTAGCACGTGGATTGACCTCAATAACATAGACTTTTTCATCCTTGATAACAAACTGGATATTCATCATTCCAAGGCAGTTAAGACCAATTGCTAGGCGTTTAGTATAGTCGGCGATTGTTTCTTGCACCTTTTGCGACAAGGTTTGTGGTGGGTAAACAGCCATTGAGTCACCTGAGTGGACACCAGCACGTTCGATATGCTCCATAATACCAGGGATAAGAACATTTTTTCCGTCTGAAATGGCATCAACTTCACACTCTTGTCCAACGATATAAGAGTCAACAAGAACTGGGTGGTCTGGACTAGCTTAACAGCGGTACGCATGTAAGAGCGAAGGTCTTCCTCATTTTCCACGATCTCCATAGCACGTCCACCAAGTACATAAGATGGGCGGACAAGAACTGGGAAACCAATCTTGCGAGCTGCAAGCACTGCTTCTTCTTCATTGGTAGCCGTTTGTCCTGGTGGTTGTGGAATATCCAAGTCTTTAAGAGCTTGCTCAAAGAGGTCGCGGTCTTCGGCACGGTCTAGGTCAACAACCTGCGTACCAAGAATAGTCACACCTGCTTTTGCCAATGGCTCCGCAAGGTTGATGGCTGTCTGACCACCAAACTGAACGATAACGCCTTTTGGTTGCTCCAAGTCAATGACGTTCATAACATCTTCGAATGTCAATGGTTCAAAATAGAGCTTGTCAGATACCGAGAAGTCTGTAGAAACGGTCTCTGGATTTGAATTCATGATGATGGCTTCATAACCAGCAGCTTGAATCGCCTTAACAGAGTGAACAGTTGCGTAGTCAAACTCGACCCCTTGACCGATACGGATTGGACCAGAACCTAGGACTAGAACGGATTCCTTATCAGACTTGATAGACTCGTTTTCCCAACCATAGGTTGAATAGAAGTATGGTGTTTCAGAGTCAAACTCTGCCGCACAAGTATCGACCATCTTATAAACTGGAACAATCTTGTTTTCCAAGCGAAGTTGACGAACTTGGTCAGCTGTCATTTCCCAAAGTTCAGCAATCTTACGGTCTGAAAATCCATTGAGTTTGGCAGTTTTCAAAACGTCTAAATCTTGTGGATGAGCACCCAATTCTTGCTCTATTTCAAAGATATGCAAGAGTTTATCAAGATAAAAGATATCAATTTTTGTAAGCTCTGCAATTTCTTCTGGTGTGTAACCACGGCGAATGGCTTCTGATACATAGAAGAGACGATCATCTTGGGCTTTGACTACTTTTTCAATCAAGTCATCATCAGAAACTGCTTCAAGTTCAGGCATTTCATTGTGGTGCACCCCAATTTCAAGGGAGCGACAAGCCTTAAGAAGAGATTCTTCGATGTTTCGACCAATCGCCATGACTTCTCCAGTAGCCTTCATCTGGGTACCAAGACGGCGTTCACCTTTCAAACTTGTCAAATGGGAAACGTGGAATCTTGGCAACTACGTAGTCAAGGGCTGGCTCAAACATGGCATAGGTTGAACCCGTAACTGGGTTGATGACCTCATCCAAAGTCAAACCTACTGCAATCTTAGCAGCCAACTTAGCAATCGGATAACCTGTCGCTTTAGAGGCAAGGGCTGACGAACGTGATACACGAGGATTTACTTCGATGACATAATACTTAAAGCTGTGGGGGTCAAGGGCCAGCTGAACATTACACCCGCCTTCAATCTTGAGGGCACGAATAATGCTCAAGCTCGCGTCACGTAGCATTTGGTTCTCATAGTCTGACATGGTTTGGGCAGGGGCAAATACGATGGAATCCCCTGTGTGAATCCCAACTGGGTCAAAGTTTTCCATGTTACAAACAACCAGGGCATTGTCAGCTGAGTCACGCATCACTTCGTATTCGATTTCCTTGAAACCTGCAATCGAACGCTCAATCAAACATTGGGTAACAGGTGACAATTTCAAACCATTTTCAGCGATTTCACGCAATTCTTCCTCGTTGGCACACATACCACCACCAGTACCACCAAGAGTAAAGGCTGGACGAACGATAACTGGGTAGCCAATTGTTGCTGCAAAGGCAACTGCTTCTTCTACTGTGTTGACAATTTCAGATTCTGGAATGGGTTGTTCCAATTCTTCCATCAATTGTTTAAAGAGGTCACGGTCCTCCGCTTGGTCAATAGCAGATAATTTAGTTCCCAGAAGTTCAACACCAAGCTCATCGAGGATACCATTTTTAGACAATTCCATAGCCATATTAAGACCAGTTTGCCCACCGAGTGTTGGTAGCAAGGCATCTGGACGTTCCTTACGAAGAATACGTGTCACAAACTCAAGTGTAATCGGTTCGATATAAACCTTGTCCGCAATCTCCTTGTCAGTCATGATGGTGGCAGGGTTTGAGTTAACCAAGACAACCTCATAACCTTCCTCTTTCAACGACAAGCAAGCCTGGGTCCCAGCATAGTCAAACTCAGCAGCCTGACCAATAATAATCGGACCAGAACCAATCACCATAATTTTTTGAATATCAGTACGTTTAGGCATATATAAGATATTAAGGGCGTCAAGCGGACAAAGCTAAAATAGGAGTTATGACGAAGAACTGTCAGTTCTAGGAATAACTATCTTTTTAGCACCGTCCGTAGCCCGTATTCAATTCAGCAAATACGGAGCACCCTTCTCCTTTCTATTCGTCGCCTCACAGAGCGACATTAAATAAGATACAAAGGACGAATAGAAAGCGATTGAATTTTAGGAAACCAAGGAAGGATTAACAATCCAAGTTGGTTTATCTAAATTCCGAGCTTTCCGTCCGTGTTCAGTTACATAAATTCTCCGACGAGCTTTTACTCGTTCTTAGTTTGATTGTTTAAAAGCTTCCATCATCTCGATAAACTCGTCAAATAGGTAGCTTGCATCATGAGGACCAGGAGCTGCATCTGGATGGTATTGGACAGAGAAAGCAGGTTGGTATCTGTGACGCACACCTTCAACTGACTTGTCATTGATTTCTTCGTGGGTAATGATCAAGTGCTCTGGCAAATCCTCACGGCTAACTGCATAACCATGGTTCTGACTGGTGAAGTCTACTCGTCCTGTTGCAATTTCACGTACCGCATGGTTGAATCCACGGTGACCAAATTTCATCTTGTAGGTCTTAGCACCATTTGCCATGGCGAAGAGTTGATGCCCCATACAAATACCAAAGATTGGAATTTTTCCTTGTACACCGCGAATCATATCCAGTGCCTGTGGAACATCTTCTGGGTTACCTGGACCATTTGACAACATCACTCCGTCAGGATTGAGATGGAGAATTTCTTCAGCCGTTGTCGAATAAGGAACAACCGTCACGTTACAGTTACGCTTAGAAAGTTCACGTAGAATTGAGTGCTTGAGACCAAAGTCCACTAAGACAACACTCAAACCAACTCCTGGAGCTGGATAGGATGTTTTAGTAGAAACCTGCTTGATATTGTCTGTCGGTAAAACTGTTGCTTGGAGCTGATCCGTCACATGGTCCATACTGTCCCCAACATGGGTCAAGGTTGCACGCATCGTACCATGCTTACGGATAATCTTGGTAAGTGCACGCGTATCAATTCCTGAAATACCAGGAATTTTCTTGGCTTTCAAAAATTCATCCAGCGTCATTTGATTTCGCCAGTTGCTTGCTCGACGCGCTTCTTCGAAAACAACGACTCCCTTACAAGTTGGAATAATGGATTCGTAATCATCGCGGTTAATTCCATAATTTCCTACCAAAGGATAGGTAAAGGTCAAGATTTGTCCATTATAAGACTGGTCTGTAATGGATTCTTGGTAGCCGGTCATACCTGTATTAAAGACAATTTCACCTGTTACATCGATATCTGCTCCGAAGGCCTTGCCTTCAAAAATTGTTCCATCTTCTAATACTAGAAGTCTTTTTGTCATATTTTCACCTCTCGTGGACGCTCACTGGCGTCTTTTAACGTCTTGTGTTTTAGTTGGCGTTTCTACTCGCCAGTACGGATTCTAAGATTGCCATTCGAACAAAGACACCATTGGTCATTTGTTGGACAATCCGTGATTTTGGTGCTTCAACCAAGTGATCTGCGATTTCCACATCACGGTTGACTGGAGCTGGGTGCATGAGGATTGCTGTTTCTTTCAAACGATCGTAACGTTCTTGAGTCAAGCCATGTTGGGCATGGTAGTCTTCTTTTGAAAAGACAGCTCCACTATCATGACGTTCATGTTGCACACGGAGAAACATCATGACATCCACCTGATCAATGATTTCATCAATGGTTGCAAACTGTCCATAGTCTGCAAACTCTTGACTTCTCCATTCCTCAGGTCCAGCAAAGTAAAGTTCAGCTCCCAAGCGTTTCAAATTTGCATATTGGATTTGGCAACGCGTGAGTGGTCCAAGTCACCTGCAATCGCAACCTTGAGACCCTCAAAGTGACCAAATTCCTCATAAATAGTCATCAAATCCAGCAAGCTCTGGCTAGGGTGTTGTCCCGAACCATCTCCACCATTGATGATGGAAGTCGTAATCGTCGGACTAGCAATTAACTCTCTGTAGTAATCAACCTCTGGATGGCGAATCACACAGACGTCCACTCCTAAAGCAGACAGAGTCAAAATGGTATCATAAAGTGTCTCACCCTTATTGACCGAGCTAGTTTTCACATCAAAGTCAAGTCGTTCCAATCCCAGTTTAATCTCTGCAACTTCAAAGGACTTATGCGTCCGTGTAGAATCCTCAAAGAAAAGATTGGAAACAATCGGGTGGTTTTCATAGGGAAGCTGAGCTCCGTTTTTAAACTCAATTCCTCGCTTGATCAATTTCATCACTTGATCGACAGTGAGATCTTCCATGGACACCACATGGTTCAATGCTTGTTGATTTTCTGACATGGCTACTCCTTTAGCTTTCTAAGCTTCTTCAGTAATCAGAACTCTGTCTTGGCCATCAAGTTCTGCCATCTCTACGATGATTTCTTCAGAACGACTAGTTGGGATATTTTTCCCAACGTAATCTGGACGGATTGGCAATTCTCTATGTCCACGATCGACTAGAACTGCTAAACTCACGCGCGCAGGACGACCATGACCGACAATATTATCAATAGCAGCACGGATAGTACGACCTGTATAAAGCACATCGTCCACCAAGATGACTTCACGGCCTGTCACATCAACAGAAACAAAAGAAGTATCTTCTCCACTTTTAACGTCATCACGGAAAGGTTTAGTATCCAATTCCACAACAGGAACTGAAAGATTTTCTAATTGCTCCAAACGTTCTTGAATTCGGTGGGCGATAAAGACACCGCGAGTTTTAATACCAGCCAAGACGATTTTATTCAAATCTTTATTGCGCTCGATAATCTCATAAGTAATACGCGTAATCGCTCGTTTGACGGTCAATTCGTCTACAACTTCTTTTGCCTTCATGACAAACCTCCAAAAAGAAAAGTCTCCTTAAACAAGGAGACTTGAAATGTATAGCCAAGCGAGCCCTACTGCAAACAGTATAGACTTCACCCTTCTACTTTATCATCACGCTCCTTGCCTGACTCACGGGACAGGTTTAAAGGAATATTTAGTTATCAATTAATATAGCACAAAGCAGACCTAAAATCAAGCAAAAACTTTTGATGCCCTAACTTATAAATTGCTAAAGTCATATAACTGTGGGTACTGGTCACACTCTGGATTTTTAGGATGACAAATAGCTCTTCCAAAATAAATCATGGCCTGATGGGCAACTAGCCACTGCTCAGGTGGCAAGATATCCATGACACGCTTTTCCACCTCAAGTGGTGTTGCTGACTTTTTGACGATATTGTGGTGTTTGCAAATACGCTCCACATGAGTATCCACTGCAAAGGCTGGAATTCCAAACCCCACACTCATGACAACATTAGCTGTCTTGCGACCAACACCTGCCAAACTCTCCAATTCTTCACGTGTCTGAGGGACCTGACCATCAAAATCGTCTAGTAACTGTTGGGCACATTTTTTAAGGAATTTAGCCTTATTTCGATACAGTCCCAGGCGAGAAATGTGTGAAGCAATCTCACCCTCTGTCGCAACAGACATGGCTTGTGGAGTTGGAAAGGCAGCAAATAGAGCTGGTGTGGCCTTATTTACCGCTGCATCCGTTGTCTGGGCCGATAACATGACCGCAACCAAGAGTTCAAAATGATTGGTAAAATCAAGACTGGGTTTGGCATCTGGAAACAGAGCAATGATTTCTTCTAGCACTTTTCGTGCTCGTTTTTTTGACAAGACCATTATTCGTCTCCATCAAATAGTCCTTGTAAGCCAGCAAAAGGACTGTTTCTTCTTTCTTAACTGCTTGTTGGGCTTGGTATTCTTCCTCAGTCATGATTTGCCAGTCATTTCCTGACACAAATCCTTGACCCGCCTCTTCTTCAGCTGTCAAGACCTTGATAGGAATGTTTAGTAGGATATTGTCTGACACGCTCTCAGCAAGATCAAGTTCTCCATTTTCGATAGGCAAGACCAAATCATCGTCTAAAACTTCCTGATCTAGTTGGTTGGTTGCGCCTTCCATGAAAACTTCCGTTACTGGATAAGATTCAACTAACTCAACTGGCTCCATACTGCGACTTGAAGCAAGAACAATGGTATAAGACAACTGATAATCTAAAAAATACATACGGTCTTCGTACTGTACTTTCCCAACTGCAAGGATATCTTTTACATCTAAAATTTCTTGATTGCGTGCACGCAGGTCTGCGGCTAGGTCTAAGGTTTGTTCAAAATGCAAGCCTTCAGACTGCTTACGAATTTCTTGAATATTTAATTTCATACTTCCTCCATAAAGATTTACTCTCTTGATTATACCATGAAAAGGCTACAAATCAGCCCACCAAACTTTGTGATTAAAATTTAAATTCTTGATATATTCATCATGACGATTTTGTTTTTAGTGCTATACTATCGGCAAGAATAGATCAGAGCAAGGAGGAAGCTCATATGGAAGACAAAGCAATCATCAACGAAGCTTGCCAACTCCTTTCCGAGTTAAATAAAAGCTACCAAAGCTGCAAACAAGGTACAGCCGATGATTTCCGTCTACAAGAGCTGCTAAATACTACTCTGCAAGAACTCAAAAAATCGGAAAAGTTGGACAACAGTATTTTAATCGACCTTGAGAAATATTACCAATCTACTAGTCTTCTGATTGGTCTTGGTAGCCTAAAACTAAACGATCAAGCTCGTACTAACTCTTTATGAACCTGTTTTCGGATTTTAGAGATTAGAATTGTCAGTTTTCTGTTGACAAAATATCCTGAAAGGTATAGGATAGAGGTACTAATACTCGGAGGTAAGGGAGACATGAACAATTAAGTCTATCAAATAAGGAACCTTTATTTAGTAGATCTTGTTTGTCTCTTTTTGTGTGCTCTTTTATGCTCTTTTTCTGGCATTTTAATAGAGTTTTTTTGACATAAACTTTGGCTCTACTAGGTAAAGTAGAGCTTTTTGTTATGCACTATCGACATTCTAGAAAGGGCAATCATATGATAAACATCAATCATCTAACCATCACACAAAACAAAGATTTACGAGACCTTGTCTCTGACTTAAGCATGACCATCCAAGACGGGGAAAAGGTAGCTATTATTGGCGAAGAAGGAAATGGCAAATCAACCTTACTTAAAATTTTAATGGGGGAAGCTTTGTATGATTTCACTATCAAGGGGAACATCCAGTCTGACTATCAGTCACTGGCCTACATTCCTCAAAAACTCCCTGAGGACCTGAAAAAGAGAAGTTTACACGACTACTTCTTTTTAGATTCTATTGATTTAGACTACAGTATCCTCTATCGTTTGGCTGAGGAATTGCATTTTGATAGCGATCGCTTCGCTAGTGACCAAAATATTGGCAGTCTATCAGGGGGCGAAGCTTTGAAAATTCAGCTCATCCATGAGTTAGCCAAACTCTTTGAGATTCTATTTTTAGATGAACCTTCAAATGACCTGGACTTTGAAACAGTTGAATGGCTAAAAGGTCAGATTCGCAAGATTAGGCAAACTGTTATTTTCATTTCCCATGATGAAGACTTTCTTTCTGAAACGGCTGATACTATTGTCCACTTGCAACTGGTCAAGCACCGTAAAGAAGCAAAAACGCTAGTAGAGCATTTAGACTATGATAGCTATAGCGACCAGAGAAAGGCTAATTTTGCCAAACAAAGCCAGCAAGCTGCTAACGACCAAAGAGCCTACGATAAAACCATGGAAAAACATCAGCGAGTCAAGAAAAATGTAGAAACTGCGCTTCGAGCTACCAAAGACAGTACTGCCGGTCGCCTATTAGCTAAAAAGATGAAAACTGTCCTCTCACAAGAAAAACGCTACGAAAGGGCAGCTCAGGCCATGACCCAAAAGCCACTTGAAGAGGAAGAAATCAGACTTTTCTTCTCAGACATCCAACCATTACCGGCCTCTAAAGTCTTAATCCAACAGGAAAAAGAAAATTTGTCCATTGGCGAGCGAATTTTGATGCAAGACCTACAACTAACTGTCCGTGCCCAAGATAAAATCGGTATCATCGGGCCAAATGGTGTTGGAAAATCGACTCTGCTATCCAAGTTGCAACAACTGCTTAGCGCAAAAAGAGAGATTTCACTTGGTTTTATGCCACAAGATTACCACAAAAAACTGCAATTGAATTTATCCCCAATCGCCTATCTCAGCAAAACTGGGGAAAAAGAGGAACTGCAGAAAATCCAATCTCACTTAGCCAGTCTCAATTTCAGTTATCCAGAAATGCAGCATCAAATTAGCTCCTTATCTGGCGGACAACAAGGTAAACTCCTGCTTTTGGATTTAGTACTGCGCAAACCAAACTTTCTCCTTCTGGACGAACCCACACGAAACTTTTCTCCCACTTCTCAACCTGAAATCAGAAAACTCTTTGCAACCTATCCAGGCGGTATCATCACTGTTTCGCATGACCGTCGTTTCTTAAAAGAAATCTGTTCGACCATCTATCACTTGACAGAACACGGTTTGGAGCTAGTTAATTTAGAAGATTTATAAATTTGCAACATAGCAAAAATCCAGAGACGACCTCTGGATTCTTTTTTACATATGTTTTAAACGTTCAATTCGTTCTGAGATAGGTGGGTGGGTATAAAAGAGTTTTTGGAACCCTCCACCTTTCTTAGGATCATTGATATAAAGTGCACTGCTGGCATCATCGACAGGACGACTCATCGGTTTACTATTATCCAACTTACCTAGAGCATTAATCATCCCTTGAGGATTGCGGGTCAACTCGACACTGGAAGCATCAGCTAAGAATTCCCTCTGACGAGAAATAGCTAGTTGCACCAAGGTTGCAGCAAGAGGGGCCAGCACAATAGCTAGGAGGGAAACCACTAGCATAATGATTTCAAGACCATTTCCATCTCTATCATCGTCACTTCGTCTGCGATCTGCGCCACCCCACCACATCATACGACCTGCCATACTAGAAAGCATGGTGATAGCACTAGCAAGGGCAACGGCAATAGTCGAAATTCGAATATCATAGTTACGGATATGACTGACTTCATGTCCCATAACAGCTTCTAGTTCTTCACGATTCATGATAGCTAGGAGACCTGACGTCGCAGCAACCGCCGCATTTTGAGGGTTAGAACCTGTCGCAAAGGCATTTAAGGCTGGATCATCAATGATGAAAACACGGGGCATAGGAATCTGAGCAACCATAGCCATATCTTCCACTACATGGTAGAGGTCTGGTGCCGTTTGCTCATCAACCTCACGTGCTCCATTCATAGACATGACAATCTCTGTCGATTGAAAAATCATGGACAAGGCATAGATAAAGCCGATAATCAGTGCGATAACCAAACCACCAATCCCAGACCGCATAAAGAGGTAACCAACAGCATAGCCAACAAGAGCTAAGAGTAGGAAAAATACCAGCAATAAAATCCACGTTTTTCGTTTATTGCTTGCAATTTGATCAAACAACATTTTAGTCACCTAAACCGCTAAAAATCAACTTTAGGAACTTCCTTTTTCCTCTTCTGGTGTTTGAAGGAAATCTGTCGCTTTTAAATCCAAACATTCCAGCGATAATATTGCTTGGGAAAGTTTCTAATTTTACATTATAATTGCTGACAACACTGTTGTAGAGTTGACGAGAGTAAGAAATTTTATTTTCTGTGTTTGTCAACTCCTCTTGCAATTTAACAAAGTTGGCACTAGCTTTCAAATCTGGATAGCTTTCTGCAACTGCGAAGATACCTGAAACCTGACGAGTGAGTGCATCACTAGCTTTCATAGCTTCTGCTGGTGAAGTTGGCTGCCGCCACTTGGTTACGAAGTTCTGCCACCTTTTCAAGGGTAGAACCTTCATATTTAGCATAACCTTTTACAGTCTCAATCAAGTTTGGCAAGAGATCATTTCGACGTTTCAACTGAACATCAATCTGACTCCAAGCCTCCTTTGTTTGCATACGATTCTTAACCAAACCGTTATAGCTAACAATCACAAAAATAACAATAAGAGCGATAACTCCAAGAATAATCCAAGTCATGATATAAGTCCTTTCTACTTTTAGATTAGTACCAGTATATCAAATTTTTAATGATTGTGGTAAAATAAAATGATACTAAAGAAGGAAATAACTATGAAACCAGAAACATTTTACAACCTGCTTGCCGAGCAGAATCTTCCACTTTCGGACCAGCAAAAAAAACAATTTGAACGTTATTTTGAACTCTTGGTCGAGTGGAATGAAAAGATTAATTTAACAGCTATTACGGACAAGGAAGAAGTTTATCTCAAACATTTTTACGATTCGATTGCACCCATTCTTCAAGGTTTGATTCCCAATGAAACTATCAAACTTCTTGATATTGGAGCTGGAGCGGGATTTCCTAGTCTGCCGATGAAAATTCTCTATCCTCAGTTAGATGTGACCATCATTGATTCTCTCAACAAGCGCATCAATTTCCTCCAACTTTTGGCTCAAGAACTGAATTTGGACGGTGTTCATTTCTACCATGGACGTGCCGAAGATTTTGCCCAAGACAAAAACTTCCGTGCTCAATATGATTTTGTAACAGCTCGTGCGGTTGCCCGTATGCAGGTCTTGTCTGAATTGACCATTCCCTACCTTAAAGTTGGTGGCAAACTATTGGCACTCAAGGCTAGCAATGCGCCTGAAGAATTATTAGAAGCTAAGAATGCCCTCAACCTCCTCTTCAGTAAAGTCGAAGACAATCTCAGCTACGCCCTACCGAATGGAGATCCGCGTTATATCACAGTGGTGGAAAAGAAAAAAGAAACACCAAATAAATATCCAAGAAAGGCTGGCATGCCCAACAAACGTCCGCTTTAAATTTTTTAGTAAAAAATATTTACAAAGTTCGGAATTTCTGCTATACTATCACAAGCAAAGGTTTTTAATGTCATCCCGTGAGGTGACGAAGACGCAGAAATACTTGAAACTCTTTAAAGTCTAGATTTTAGAGAAGTCTTACTCTGAGGGCCTATTGCTGTAAAATAATGGGCTCTTTTTTGATGCCCAAAAGTGAGGTTTATATGAAACAAGAATCAACTGTTGATTTGTTACTAGACGTTGACCAACGTCCTTCAGCTGGAAAAGGAATTCTCCTTAGTTTCCAACACGTTTTCGCCATGTTTGGGGCGACCATCTTGGTACCATTGATTTTGGGAATGCCTGTATCTGTTGCTCTTTTTGCTTCAGGTGTTGGAACACTCATCTACATGATCGCAACTGGTTTTAGAGTTCCAGTTTATCTAGGATCATCATTCGCCTTTATCACAGCTATGTCCCTAGCTATGAAGGAATTAGGAGGGGATGTATCAGCTGCACAAACAGGGGTTATCCTTACAGGTTTTATCTATGTCCTTGTCGCTGCTGGTGTTCGTTTTGCAGGTACAAAATGGATTGATAAACTCTTGCCACCAATCATCATCGGACCTATGATCATCGTTATCGGTCTTGGGCTTGCAAGTTCAGCTGTTACCAACGCTGGTCTTGTAGCTGATGGAAATTGGAAAAATGCTCTTGTAGCCGTTGTTACTTTCTTGATTGCTGCCTTTATCAATACAAAAGGAAAAGGCTTCCTACGAATCATTCCATTCCTCTTTGCCATTATCGGTGGTTACCTCTTCGCACTAACTCTTGGTTTGGTTGACTTTACACCAGTTCTTAAAGCCAACTGGTTCGAAATTCCTGGTTTCTACTTACCATTTAGCACAGGTGGTGCCTTTAAAGAATACAATCTTTACTTTGGTCCAGAAACCATCGCTATCTTGCCAATCGCTATCGTAACAATTTCTGAGCATATCGGAGACCATACTGTTTTGGGTCAAATCTGTGGTCGTCAATTCTTGAAAGAACCAGGTCTTCACCGTACTCTTCTTGGTGACGGTATCGCAACTTCTGTTTCTGCCTTCCTTGGTGGTCCAGCCAATACAACTTACGGAGAAAATACAGGGGTTATCGGTATGACTCGTATCGCTTCTGTCTCAGTTATCCGTAACGCTGCCTTTATCGCGATTGCCCTTAGCTTCCTTGGTAAATTCACAGCCTTGATTTCAACTATTCCAAATGCTGTACTTGGTGGTATGTCAATCCTTCTCTATGGAGTTATCGCCAGCAACGGTTTGAAAGTCTTGATCAAAGAACGTGTTGATTTTGGTCAAATGCGTAACCTAATCATCGCAAGTGCTATGTTGGTTCTTGGACTTGGAGGAGCTATCCTTAAACTTGGTCCAGTTACCCTTTCAGGAACTGCCCTATCAGCCATGACAGGAATCATCTTGAACTTAATCTTGCCATACGAAGATAAAGACTAAGACTCTTCGAAAATCTCTTCAAACCACGTCAACGTCGCCTTGCCGTAGATATGGTTACTGACTTCGTCAGTTCTATCCACAACCTCAAAACAGTGTTTTGAGCAACCTGCGGCTATTTTCCTAGTTTGCTCTTTGATTTTCATTGAGTATAAGAGTCTAAACACATCAAAAAACGAGCATTTCCAATTACGGAAGTGCTCATTTTTCTTCTTTCTAAAAAAGGAAAGCCCTGCGGCCTTCCTTTGTCTTACTTGCGTTTCTTCTTTGCTTTCTTCATTTTATTAGCCATGCGTTTCATAGACTGTTTCATGGCAAATTCACCGATTTTACCTTTGAGTCCACCTCCAAACATCTGGCTCATATCCGGCATTCCTGCTCCTCCGAGAGCTGACAAATCAGGCATACCGCCTTGTCCCATCATTCCTTCAAGGGCTGACATATCCATTCCTCCCATATTTGGCATATTTTTTGGAAGGTTGTTTGGATTGATTCCCATCTGCTTCATCATCTTGTTCATATCACCAGACATAACACCCTGCATGAGTTGTTTGGCCTGATTAAAGTCCTTGATGAATTTATTGACTTCGACAAAGGTATTTCCAGAACCTGCAGCGATACGACGGCGACGACTTGGATTTAACAAATCTGGATTTTCACGTTCTTCAGGTGTCATGGAAGACACAATGGCACGTTTGCGCGCAATCTGGCGCTCATCCACTTTCATGTTTTGAAGGGCTGGATTGTTGGCCATGCCTGGAATCATCTTGAGCAAGTCCTCCATTGGCCCCATGTTTTGCACCTGATCCAACTGATCAATGAAATCATTAAAATCAAATGTGTTTTCGCGCATCTTCTCAGCCATTTCAAGGGCTTTTTGCTCATCGTATTCCTGAGAAGCTTTCTCAATCAAAGTGAGCATATCCCCCATACCAAGGATACGACTAGACATACGGTCTGGATGGAAGGTTTCAATGTCCGTAATCTTTTCACCTGTACCAGTGAACTTGATCGGTTTGCCAGTAATGTGACGAACAGATAGAGCCGCACCACCACGAGTATCGCCATCAATCTTAGTAAGGATCACCCCAGTCACTTCCAACTGAGCATTAAACTCACGCGCAACATTGGCCGCTTCTTGACCAATCATAGCATCAACGACGAGCAGAATTTCGTTTGGTTGAACCAGTGCTTTCACGTCACGAAGCTCATTCATCAAAAGCTCATCAATCTGCAAACGACCTGCCGTATCAATCAAGACATAGTCATTATGATTAGCTTGGGCTTGTTCCAAACCTTGACGAACAATCTCCACAGCTGGTACCTCTGTTCCAAGAGCGAAAACAGGCACATCAATCTGTTGACCCAAGGTCTTAAGCTGGTCAATGGCGACGAGGACGATAAATATCCATGCCGCAATCATCAAAGGACGAGCATTTTCTTCTTTCTTGAGTTTATTAGCCAATTTACCGGCAAAGGTTGTTTTACCAGCCCCCTGCAAACCTACCATCATGATGATGGTAGGAATCTTTGGTGACTTGATAATCTCAGCAGTATCAGAACCTAAAACGGCTGTCAATTCCTCATCAACGATTTTAATAATTTGTTGCGCAGGATTAAGGGTATCAATGACCTCATGCCCGATTGCACGCTCACGAACTTTCTTGATAAAGTCCTTTACAACAGGCAAGGCAACATCGGCCTCGAGCAAGGCCAAGCGAATTTCTTTGGTTGCCTCTTGGACATCAGATTCAGAGATTTTTCCTTTTTTACGTAGATTTTTAAAGACGTTCTGCAAACGTTCTGTTAAACTTTCAAATGCCATGTTTCTTCCTCTTATTCTCTATTATCAATGCTTGTTAAAATTTCTATCTGCTCCTGCAGAAAGTCATCCTTGGGATACCGATCCAAAATCTGATCAAAAATCTGACTGCGGACAATGTAGTCCGAGTACATGTGCAATTTCATCTCATAATCTTCCAGAATCTTTTCTGTCCGCTTGATATTATCATAGACAGCCTGACGACTGACACCAAACTCCTCGGCAATTTCAGCAAGGCTGTAATCATCAGCGTAGTAGAGCTCTATATAATTCATTTGCTTATCTGTCAAAAGCGCTGCATAAAATTCAAAGAGCGCATTCATACGATTGGTTTTTTCGATTTCCATAACTTTTATTATACCAAAAATTAGCCTAATCTACCACATTAGCAGACTAATCTGAGAAGATAGCCAGCTAAATTTGAAAAAGACGAGATCCTAGCTCCAAGTAATTTCCAATTGATAGCTGGCAAAGGGTTGTCCCTCTTGATTTTGTAGTTGATAATCTAGTTCAATCTTTTGCCCATCAACTTGATAATGGCTCGTTTGGATGATAAACTCCTGCATGCCCATTGGTGTAGGAATATAGGCTAAACTATCACTATCTTTTAGAAAGCGCATAATGGTCTTGGGATTGGAAAAACGGGTCATCACCAGTTCTTGACCATGAAATTTAATAACCACTTTTTCCTTTTCCTCATTATAAAAAAGCAGGTAGCTATAATCTCCCTTTTCATGCACTTCAACATCATAAAGCTGGTCAATCACTTCCAACTGCTCATCAAACTGAATCGTATTTCGCATCCGAATCTTCACATCAGGTCCTCTTTCTTGTCTCTTGTCCTACTATTTTACCAAAAAGAGCAGGATTTTGCTATAATGGTCATATGAACGAAAAAGTATTCCGTGACCCAGTTCACAACTACATCCATGTCGATAATCAAATCATCTATGACTTGATTAATACAAAAGAATTTCAACGTTTGCGCCGTATCAAGCAACTGGGAACTTCCAGTTATACCTTTCACGGTGGAGAACACAGTCGCTTCTCCCATTGTCTAGGAGTCTATGAGATTGCTCGACGTATCACAGAGATTTTTGAAGAAAAATATCCTGAGGAATGGAATCATGCTGAATCACTCCTCACCATGACCGCTGCTCTACTCCATGACCTCGGGCATGGTGCCTACTCCCATACTTTTGAACATCTCTTTGATACCGACCATGAAGCAATCACTCAGGAAATCATCCAAAGTCCTGAGACGGAGATTCACCAAGTTCTGCTACAAGTGGCGCCAGACTTTCCAGAAAAGGTAGCCAGTGTCATTGACCACACCTATCCTAACAAGCAGGTCGTGCAACTCATTTCTAGTCAGATTGATGCGGACCGCATGGACTATCTCTTGCGCGACTCCTATTTTACAGGAGCTTCTTATGGGGAATTTGACCTGACTCGGATCTTGCGTGTCATTCGTCCTGTCGAAAATGGTATAGCCTTTCAGCGCAATGGCATGCATGCCATCGAAGACTATGTCCTCAGTCGTTACCAGATGTACATGCAGGTCTATTTCCACCCAGCAACACGCGCCATGGAAGTTCTCCTGCAGAATCTCCTCAAACGTGCTAAGGAACTCTATCCTGAGGACAAGGACTTTTTTGGACGAACTTCTCCACACCTCCTGCCTTTCTTTGAAAAAAATGTTACCTTAGCTAACTATCTGGCTCTGGATGATGGTGTGATGAATACCTACTTCCAGCTCTGGATGACCAGTCCTGATAAGATTCTTGCAGACCTGTCGCAACGCTTTGTCAACCGCAAGGTCTTTAAATCCATTACCTTTTCACAAGAGAACCAAGACCAACTCACCAGCATGAGAAATTGGTTGAGGACATTGGCTTTGATCCCGACTACTATACTGCCATTCATAAGAACTTTGACCTCCCTTATGATATCTATCGTCCCGAATCTGAAAATCCACGGACACAGATTGAGATTTTACAAAAAAATGGAGAACTGGCAGAACTCTCTAGCCTGTCTCCTATCGTCCAATCCCTTGCTGGCAGTCGCCACGGAGATAATCGTTTTTTTATTTCCCCAAAAGAAATGTTGGACCAAAAACAGCATCTTCGCAAGCATTACCCAGCAATTTTTTTACACTTGATTGAGAATGATCATTTTACCCCAAATAAAAAAACTAGAAGAGGAATTTTTATGAGTATTAAACTAATTGCCGTTGATATTGACGGAACCCTAGTCAATAGCCAAAAAGGAGATTACTCCTGAAGTCTTTTTCTGCCATCCAAGATGCAAAAGAAGCTGGTGTCAAAGTCGTGATTGCAACTGGCCGCCCTATTGCAGGTGTTGCCAAACTTCTCGACAACTTGCAGTTGAGAGACGAGGGTGACTATGTTGTGACTTTCAATGGTGCCCTTGTCCAAGAAACCGCTACAGGACATGAGATTATCAGCGAATCCTTGACTTATGAGGATTATCTGGATATGGAATTTCTCAGTCGTAAGCTCGGTGTCCATATGCACGCTATTACTAAGGACGGTATCTATACTGCCAATCGCAATATCGGAAAATACACTGTGCACGAATCAACCCTCGTCAGCATGCCTATCTTCTACCGCACACCTGAAGAAATGGCTGGCAAGGAAATCGTCAAATGTATGTTCATCGATGAGCCTGAGATTCTCGATGCTGCGATTGAAAAGATCCCAGCAGAATTTTATGAGCGCTACTCCATCAACAAATCTGCTCCTTTCTACCTCGAACTCCTTAAAAAGAATGTGGACAAAGGTTCAGCCATAACTCACCTAGCTGAAAAACTCGGATTGACCAAAGATGAAACCATGGCTATCGGTGATGAAGAAAATGACCGCGCCATGCTGGAAGTCGTTGGTAACCCAGTTGTCATGGAAAACGGAAATCCAGAAATCAAAAAAATCGCCAAATACATCACTAAATCTAATGATGAATCTGGCGTTGCCCATGCCATCCGTACATGGGTACTGTAAAATAATTTGAATATAGAAAAAGCACTCCAGAAGTTAGAGATACTGTACTGACCCCAAAAGTTAGACAGAAAAAATCTTACTTTTGGGGTGCAGTTTAAAATTCAGTATTTTGGGTTTCTAGTTCTATCCCCTAAATAATTATTAAATCTGAAAAAGGTAGTACATTATGTAAAACCTTTTTCATTTTTTTATTTTACTACGAATTAATATTATTTTTTCTAATGATAATTAATCCACTAATCTTCCTTTATAAATATTGCGGTTCTTTTCTTAGTTAGCTTTTTTTCATAACTCTTTATAAGAATAACCAATAAACTACTTAGTAATCCCAAAATAACTAGACTTAATCTCGGGTTTAAAAGCCAATTAAAATAAGCAGCCAGTATCCCTCCAAAAGGAGCAAAAATGGTAGCTATTACAAAAGAACTAGAAAGTATTTTACCAATATTATACTCAGTACTTTCTTGCTGCTGTATTGTTGTAATCGAAACAGAAGCTATTGTAATTAATCCGCTCAAAATTGAATAACAAATTCCAAAAAATATCCAATTTTCTACTATTCCACTCGCCATAATGACAAGTGGGATGGTTGCCATTGATATATTCATCAAGATAAAGGCATCCTTCTTATTCAAAAAAGTAGAAAGAAGGGTTACTGCTATCAAACTTCCAAATCCAGCAATTGAGTAAACAATTCCAACAAGACTATTTGATAATTTTAATTGATCCTGTAAATAATAAATAATCGTTGCATTGAAGCCTAGCATAGCGATATTCACAACAATAGTAAAGAGTAAAGAAATCCTCAACTTAATATTTGTAAAGTTCTCTTTAAAACCTACAAACATTTCTTTTATATCATCATTACCATTCTCCTTGTGTTCTTGATCTGGAATATATGAAATTAGTATTGAAAGAAATAATAACAAGAAAGAAGCACTATTTATAAAAAAAATACTATTAATATTAAACTTTAACATTAATACCCCTGCTAGAGCTGGAGAAATTAATTTTGAAATAGTTCGTACACCTTGAAATTGAGAATTATATTTTTGTAATTCTTCCTTCTCAAATAAGGCAGGAGTAATGACTGAGAATCCTGTTTGAAAAAGTGTCGAAAATAAAGGTATCAAAAATGCAATAACATAGTAAAAAAATATAGAAACTGAATATTTAGATAATATCGGTATTACACTACATAATAATGCAGGTATTAATGTAGACCATAATAGTATTTTTTTCTTATTGAAATTATCTAATAAGTAACCCATAACAAATCCCAAGAAGAATTGAGGTAGCAATTCAATAATCACCATTCCTCCCATTGCAAAAGACGAATGAAATTCTTGGTAAATTAAGATTGGAAAAGCAATTTTCTGAAATCTATCTCCAATATTTGATATAAATTCACCAAAAGTTATTGTATAAAACGTTTCTTGTTAATATCCAAAATGTCCCTTCTTTCTAGTTAAATCACGATGAATATCACTTTTTATTAAATCGGTAAGACTTATTCCAAACCTCTTTGCAAGAGTTGGTACCTCACTATTTTCACTTAAACCATACATAGTTTCTAACTCAATGAAATATACATCCTCACCAGATACTCTAAAATCAAGATAAAGACATCCTTCTTATTCAAAAAGTAGAAAGAAAGGTTACTGCTATTAAACTTCCAAATCCAGCAATTGAGTAAACAATCCCAACAAGACTATTTGATATTTTCAATTACGTCCATTTTTTTCTCTCATTAATTGGACATAGCCCTTTGTTTCTATTTTTGAATTTAAAAACGAGAACTCTCCGCACATTTTCTCATAAAAATTATTATAATCTTCTTTTGAAAAATCTCCTAAAATCTCTATTTCAAGATAAAATCCAAGACCATCAATCTTATCTAGATTAATCGTTTTATTTTCTAATGCGTCATGATAAGTCTTTCTATATTTACTTATTGTGAAAATATTTGAAAAACCATCTTGCAAGATATTCCTTACAAATTCTAGTTTTTCAGATTCCAACTCTATTTCACTTTCACTCCACATTCCTTGTTTTATCGTATCTTTTCTTGTGAAAACACATGCCTTATCATCAGCTTCTTGACGAATTCTGTAAATAAAGCTACCTACCTCATCATTTTCAAATTCTCTTCCTTTTGTTTTAAAATATTCATCAACTTGCTTATTTTCATTCTTAAATTTATAAGATTTTTCTAAATATGAAATAGCATTATTATAATCTCTCTCATCGTTGAGTTCAAATCTAACTTCTAATTCATTCATTAATTTTACCTCTCAATTCTTTAAAGGCTGAAGTCTCTTTACATTCACTCAGTCTATAGTAAGTTTCTGGTGATGTTTTATGGACACAAAGCCTAATATTTTCTTGCACTCATTTTAGCACTTCAATATAATACTGTCAACATTTTTGATAATATTTTTTTATTTATTTTTATTAGATACTTATTTGTATTTTTGGGTTCAAAAAAACGATGCTTAATTGAACATCGTCTTTACTATTCTGTTATATCTGCAATGTAATGCTCAATTTTAAGAGCCATTGACATATTTCCCTCAAGCTTATATAGAAAATAAGCCGTTTCAAAGTACTCTTTTACTGCAACTTTAGAAGAAAAATTCTTACTGACATTTCCCATCAATAAATACAAATCAGCCAAAAGATATGTTGTTCTATACGTCTTACATTGCTTTATCGTATCTGTGATTTTTGTAATAGCTTCTTCAGTATTATTCTGCAACCATAGGTAGCGACAAACATTATAATTAAATTTAATAGAAAGGTTTAATTCTTCAATTGTGTTTAACTTGAGTTGATTTACTTGATACTCTAACTTTTCTCGAATTTCATTAAAACTTTCTAAATCTTCAATATCATAATAAAAATTAAATAGAGTATTTGCAACTTGAAGGTAGGTCAAGTCAATTACACTTAACTGAGACAGTACCTTCTCCAATCTTGCCACAGCCTCCTCTTTTTGCCCGTAGAAATAAAAATCTATAAGAGATTTTATCCACTCCATATAAAATTTATTTACTAGAGACAAGCGATGTACCTTTACACTCTCTAATTCATATATATATTTCAAAGACTCATAATTTCGATTTGTGATAAATGTCTGGGCTAACTTCTTAAACTCTGATAGCTCATCAATCTCCTCTCCAATCTGCTCGTTAAAAAAATAATCTATACTAACTTTTAACTTCTTAGACAGAGCATATAAAAAGTCTGCTCCTGGAGTAAATTCTCCATTCTCTAATCGACTAATCTGTCCCTGTTTACATATCCCCTCGGCCAATTCTCGCTGAGACATTTTTAATTCTTTTCGTCTATTTTTTAATCTGGTTGCTAATAGTGTGCCCACGTTTGCATTTTCCTTTTCTATTCGATTTCAATTTTAATTGTAACATGATTAAATTTTAAATACAAATTAATAAACCAAAAAATACAAATTATATATAAACAATGACTAGATAGGTTATTTTTGAAAACCTATCTCTTCTTCTTTTGAAATTTTCTTACTCAAACGATTGATAAACTTATTCACTTGAAATGGATTAGATATTAGACTATCATATTTAGATTTTGTTATTAATATATTTAACAGACAAGAAATAGTCTTTTACAACATATCAAGTTCAGGGGAATAATAACGATTTTCCCCATTTTTTAGGCTCTCTATTTCATAACAATCAATTCATTTCGTCACATACCTTAGCCCGAAAAGTCCACACCAAATCTTTTTGAAAGCTGTTTAAAGCTTTGTACTTGCTTTCTAAGTTCATAGATCTGAACCTTAACCTCATTTGTCTAATTCCATAATAAAAATAAGGACATTCTAATACAGGAAGTCCTTATTTTTTAACTAATAGATGTCAAAGTTACTATGCAAATCCACTTTATTCTGTAATCATTAATCAAAATATAATTTTGGTCACACTTTGGTCAAAGATTCCAAAAATACTAACCTATTTTAAAAAACTAAATTGTGATGATTGCCCATAAACAAACACTTTGAATATTCTTTATGCTTCTTTACGCTTCCAAAAATGCCCCCTGCAGGAATCGAACCTGCAACTACTCCTTAGGAGGGAGTTGTTATATCCATTTAACTAAGGGAGCTAGATAAAAACTCTGCTGAAAAGCAGAGTTTTTTAGTCGAATTAACGACGGATTTCTTTGATACGAGCTGCTTTACCTTGAAGTGCACGCAAGTAGTACAATTTCGCACGACGTACTTTACCGTAACGTACAACTTCGATTTTTTCAACACGTGGAGTGTGGATTGGGAAGATACGCTCAACACCTACACCGTTAGAGATTTTACGAACTGTGTAGTTTTCTGAGATGCCAGCACCTTTACGTGCAATAACAACACCTTCAAAAATCTGGATACGTTCACGGTTACCTTCGACAACTTTCGCGTGTACACGAACAGTGTCACCAGGACGGAATGATGGAATATCTGTACGAAGTTGACCTTCAGTCAAGCTTTGGATTAATGGATTCATTTTATTCTCCTATCTTTGTCAATCTTGAGGAATCTTCCTCAGCGGATAAACTGTATTTTTGTGCGTCCATTACACACAAGATACAGTTTACCAAATTTCCACAAAAAAGTAAAGAAATTTATAGCAGAAGTTTGTGTCTATTTTTTTGAGGTAGTAAAAAAAATACATCAAAAACGGAAATGTAAAAACAAGACTAAACAATTTACTTGCTCAGTCTTGACATCTACTAAAATTTCTGATAGTATTAATCTTACTGATAAACAAGCACCAATTGTTTATCTTTATGAGAGGTACGTTGCTACGTGCCTCTTTTTTATTGACAAGGTTATTATACAATATTTTTCGCTATAAGTCAATAGTTTACTGACTTTATGGCATTTTATTTATTGATTTTTTTGCCTGCAAAACGTTGTTTGTCTCTCTGTTTTCGGCCCTTCCAGGAAGCATTTACAATCGTTCCTAAACTCCTTGGAGCTTGATTAATCTTTTTTCGTACTTTTGCACTGCTCATTCCCTCTGAGTGGTATTTTTTATATTCATTTCTCCAATCACCAAAAAATAAATCTCTGAGTTCTTGATTGTAAGACAACAAAATAAGATGGGACATAGCACCTGCATGATTCAAAGACCAATACATCCCCCTATTTTTCATCCGGTAACTAATTTTACGATGCTGACTTTCCATAATTCCTAGACTCGCTGTATCTAAATTCCTCTGTTCAGGGGGCTGCGTATATTTAAAATCTCCAAGAATTCTATTTTTAAAAATAGTAAAATTATCAATCTTCTTTTCGTTCTGATTAAGAAGGACGAACGATTCTAGAGTGTCAATGGCCGTTTTTAACTTATGCTTACAATGGTCATCTATAGCTTTCATAAATTGATCTAGTAGCTCTGATGAATATGGTTTGACCAACTTTTTTATTTCTTTGTTTAGATGGTATCTATCCCAAAAATGTTGATGGTGCTTAATTCCCAGATCATTTGATATCTCTTTAAATAAACGTGGAGTATATCCATGACCCATATCTGAATTTGTCACAAGTCTAGTATCTGATGTAATTTTAAAATGATTATAAATATAATCTACTACTCTTTTCCTTGCTATTCGATTATTGGGAGACACAATTTCCACCTTATTTTTTAAAATTTTCCTCTTTCCATACTCCTCCGTTCCAGTATGAATGACAAAATGTGATAATTCTTTATTCTGTTGTTCTCTTTCTCTTCCACCGACTTTTATCCATACTCCATCTCCTTCAAGATAAATGACAGGTGCCTCAATTTTCTTGACAACTACCTCATCACTATAGTAACGATAATCTTCTTTTTCATTTAACAACTGACTTGCTAGTTTAATTGCTTTTAACACTGTGTCTTTAGTGATATAAACCTGGTACATCAGTTCAATAACTTCCACTACTTTCCGATACGGTAACATTGTAGCTAGTTTAGTGATTTGATACAACAGTTCTTTGGAATAGGCAATACGTTTCTCTAAACCTAACTTCTCATCTACTGGAATCCTGCATTTTCCATTCTTATACCAGCGCCTTCTTGAAAAAGTTACCTGGCCAAACGTAAAAGTAACGGTTCTCTCAGCATAGTTTACAAATTTGTAACCTCTAGCTCTCATTGTGGGAGCAATATAGTTGTCATAGTCACTTACAAATTTATGAAATCCTTGTAGATTTTTCTCTTTAAATTTCTCTACAAATTCTCTTTCATCAATAATTTCTGTATTCAAAATAAAAACACTCCCAACTAAAATCATAATAAAAAAGTATAAAGATTTTATTTCAGGAGTTCAAATATTTTTTGTCAGCAAAGATAAAAGCCTGGTATTAAACCAGACTTTAGGTAATTAACAGTAGTATCATCTCATAACTAATATGACTCATGTAGCAACAAAAGCAATGAGTTAAAATAATTACATTTACATATATAGTTATATTTATATTTATATTTATATTTATAGATATAACTCTGTCTCTTCTTTGAGTTGACTTTTTTGACGGTTTTCTTCTGCCTTTTGCTTAAACTGTTCCAGTTTTTTTGAGAATTTATCTGACTTTTTTATGAAGTCACCCTCTTTTTCATCATTGATAGCTCCTTCAAACCCTTTATTCTTAAGATAATTCATATAAAAAAGTTGCTCAGATCTAAAATAATCTAATAATGGTTGCCTGTTGTCGTGAACCTGAAATGCTTCAAGCGCTGAATAATAAGTCGCCTTATTAATATCATCTACAATAAAAGGGGTAAGCCCTTCTTTTAAGCATTGCTTATACAAAAGCAATCGACCTATTCGACCATTACCATCTGCGAAAGGATGGATCCTTTCAAATTGTGCATGAAAACTTGTTAAGTAATCCAAATCTTTCTGTTTTTTCAAGTCATAGCCAATCAGCAAAGAAAGCATCTCTTCCTCAGTCTGTTCAACAGAGGCTGTAGCAATTTTTCCTACCTCATTTTGTAAAACTTTATAACGGCCAACTGGAGCTATTGGATTATACTCAGAACTTGTTCCACTTTTTAAAATACGATGCAGTGTTTTAATATAGTCCTCTGTCAGTGGCTCATTAACGGTATCCAAGATATAATCAAAACATTTAAAATGATTATTCATCTCTACCAAATCATCAATTTTGATTCCTTTTGCATCAATATTTGCGATCGTCTTTGTCTCATAAATTAAGCTAGTCTGCTCTTCTGTCAGACGACTTCCTTCAATTCGGTTAGAATTATAAGCAAAGCGTTTCTGTGTAATATCATAAATACCACCGTGTACTTTCCCTTCTCTCTCTGCTAAGAGCCTTGTAATTAAATCCATTATTTCTCCTTATCGTAAGCAGTTGTAGTTATGGATATATTTATAGTTATAAATATATTTATAACTATAGTTTCTCGATTAATTTATCAAGATAATCTGATGCAGACTTTGCACCAGCTGCTTTTGCAACTTGATCTAACTTTTTCCGATTACTTGGCTTTAAAGTAAACTGGAATTGCTTTTTGCGTTCAAAACTTTCAAAGCTATCTATATCCGGAAGCTGTTCAGGTTGATGAGTTGCTTCAATAATCTGTGAAATTTCTTTTTCTTTCGGTGTAAATGCCATCATAATCTCCTTCTAATTATATTTATAATCGTATTTGTGTTTATAAATATAATTATATTGTATCATAAATTTTTGAAAAAGTCTGCTCCAGCTCAGTGAAAAACTTTTTGTGTTTTTGATAAAGCTCTGGATTTTTCTCCATATCTGCAATAGAGATTTTATCAATCGTTGAATGATTGAACAACTCTTTCGCTGGTACAATCCCTAGAAGGTTATCTGTTCCCTTTTCTTTAGCTTCAAGTCCTAGGGCTTCCAGTAATTCTCTTGATGATCCATAATTTGGTCGGATCATATTTGCTAGAAAATATAACTCAGCAGTAATGTAGGACTCTCTGGTACGATAATCGATTACATCCTTTCTGAACGCTTCTAACCGAGTTGATAGATTGAATTTAGCATTATAACCAAACTCTGAAGGAGTCAAGGGACTAATAATAGCGTGACTGACCGCAACAGCATTTTTTGTAGCGGTCGCAAAGTCTGGTCTACAATCAATCAAGATATAGTCAAACTGACCCAACTTCTTCTTTTCGTAGTTATCTTCTAACCAAAGATAAAGTAGCATATTTTTTTTATCGCTGTTCTCCAGATCTCGTTCCACCGAGTCCAGCTGAACTGAACCTGGAATTAGACTAATATTTTCCTTGACTTGCTTAATATCCACGTCACCTCCTTTGAAGGCATTCGCAATTGTATTCTGACTTTCGTAAATATTGTAGCACTGAGTCAGATTACACTGATGGTCTAAATCTATAAAGAGAACCTTATGACCTTTCCTAGCCAACCATTCTCCATAATTAAATGTCAAAGTTGTTTTTCCAACACCGCCTTTGATAGCGGCAAATGTGATAATCTTCATTATATTTCTCCTTCTCTTTTTCTATACTTCTATTATACCATTGTAATTATATTTGTCAATATGTGTATGTTTATATTTATATTTATAATTATTTTACAAAAAAGATTCTCTTTCCTTACGCTGCTCCACATTTTTCTCAATGTCTTGATGTAACTTATAATCTTTTGTAATTGTTTCTACTCGTTGATATAAAGCTTGTCGCTCAAAAGTCACCTCCTTAACAAGTTTATCGATTTCAGCTTTACGAGTGCTAGGATCTACTCTCAAATCTTTCAAAATGGAAATAGCTAGTTTCACTTCTTGAGGATTATTGGATTCCAGTGCAAGAAATGCAGACTGAATTTTATTAAGATCACCCAAGCGTTGATCTAATTTATCAAGCAAGTTATCTACTTCTTCTAGTTCCTCTTCAAAACGATTTAGCAATTCATCAAATTGCTGTCCTTCTGTCACTCCATGAGCGGATAGATAATTATATTCACGAACAAGCTGATCCAAAGTTGAGATTTTAGGATTTTTTCGGATAATCATTTCTCCATTATCATACGACAACTGAGAAGCAACTGTTTCTCCCTTCATATAACGATTCTTATCAGCATGTTCAGGATTAACAAAATAGTAGAAGTCATTTTTTCTGATAAAAATTTCATAAGAGCCATCTTCTGCTTTTTCAATCTGATGAGCTGGAATCAGAATAGTTCCCTTATTTCTAATCCCAAATTCCATTTCAAGATAGATTCCATTTTTCGTTTCTTCCATCACCTGCCATTCTTCAACTGTGATTCTCATTTCAAAATCATCTTCTCGTTCTGCCACCATCTTTTCATATTCAGATTTTATTTCATCAACAGATAAGGTTACCTCGTTAGCAACCACTTTCTCAGAAATTTTCTCTAAAGAATAATTTCCTTTTTTTGATAATGTGCGATCCCTAACATTTCTTGTTTGTTCCTGGTCAGTTAAACGATATTTTATTTCCTTCCCTGAAGTATCAACTACTAGATTTAAAGCTCGTGCCTTCGTTTTGAAATCTTCTAAGGAGCTTGAATGTTTTAAAAGGAAATCTAAACGAGATTTAATCTCATAGCGAAAAGAATTTTTTTTGCGATAGGCATGATAGGTTTTTCGATTAGTCCATAATCTCTCTTTGAGAATTTTAGCTCCAGCTAAATCCGCATACTTATCTGAGATATTCTCTAAACTTTTTTTCGTTCCTTTTTGCCAACGAAATTTTTTCAATGTAACAGAATTAGTGGAATTAAAAATGATGTGATTGTGAATGTGCCCCTTATCCATGTGAGTCGCTATGACAAATTCATGTTGTCCGCCCGTTAATTCTAAAATCGTTTTTCGACCAATCTCATGAATTTCTTGTGGACTTAAATCATCTTCTGGTGAAAATGATTGGATGATGTGGTGAGCTAAAACACGATTTGAATTGTGAATGTCAGATCGTTCTTTTGTCCCTGCTCGTTGAGCAGCGTTCTTTTTTGTCAAAAGAAATTCTTCTGTCGCTGTCCTAGCGTCTGTAATTCCATAAGTAGATACAAGTTGCTTGACTACTCGGTCATCTTTAACCACTGCTGGAAATTCAAACTGTTCATCTTGTTCTAAGAAACTCGTTTTAGTTGGATTCTCGATATAGCGTAAAGCATTATTTAAACTTTTTGTATCAGTCAGCTCGACCGTCTTTGCTTCATCCTCAATATATTTTGTAGATCGTCCTAAAGAAGCAACTCCTTTTATCTGAAGAACCTTTGTTACAACCATCGATCTTGTTCCTTTGTTTGATTTTCCTGTTTTTGGATAAATTGGCTGACTGTATCTTTCAAATGTTTCTGCAATTCCAGAATCTGGCTCAATTCATTTAGACTAGCCTGATTATCTTCGTTTACTTTTTTTGCGACCTGATTAATATTGACCCCTATCCGATTTATTTCCTTACGTAACTCTTTCAATTCTTCAAATTTTAAAATATTGACTTCTCCCATAATCAATAGGATTCGGGCAAAGGTATTAAAATTTGGCATTCCAGATTCTGCAACCTTTGTTGAAATAAACCGTGCCTCTTCTTCCGTTAAACGAATTTTTTTCTGAATCATTCGTTTTCTTTTTTCTTTATTTTTCAAAAAATCTTCACCTCTCTTCTGCTATTTTCTCTTGAGGGCCTCAGGCCCCTTTTCTTCTGGCAAGCATAGCACTTGGGTACCCAAATGCTGTTTTTAAAAAGGTCAAAGTTAGTCAGGGTGCCATCCCTGACTATTCTTGACTTTTTAAATCTTTGGGGAAATCCCCAATCCCCTAATTCCTGCAAGCAGGAATGTTATCCTATCACGAGGGAAAAGTTTGACTAAATTTTTAAGTCTTCCAGTAGAAGTTCCATTGTATCAACCATCTCCGTTTTAAGGATTTCATCTTTTAGTTGCTCAAATCGTTCATCACTCATTCCCTCAATTTCTTTAAGTGCAACGGGATACATTTCTACTTCTTCTAACTCATAGTTTGTTTTGATTCGCATATCTCTACGAAGAATATAGAGGCATTCTTTACGTGAAATGTGCTGGTTGACTTCATTCACTTTTGGAGAATCTGTAGCCTCATCTATAAAAAATATCTCCATTAAAAGATCAAAAGTTTCTTGTTTTAGATGTTCAATCATCTTCTGTTTCTCCTTTTTTGTTTTTCTTCCTACGAACTAATGCCTCCATTATTGAGGACTGCTCAGGGACTTTTTTTCTTCCACCAGCTTTACAGCTTCTGCCTTTTGATTCCCCAACTGCTCAGATTTTTCTTTTGCCTGTTGGAGTTTATCAGCAAACTTATCTTTCGTCACAGTTTTATTTTTCACTAATTCTAACTTAGCATCCATCCTATCAATCAAACTTTTTGCTTCCTTCTGAACAACCTGCAATTGTTCAACCATATCTTCAAAACCATTTTTATCTTTTGCCCAAATAGCCAAATATCCAAAACTGTAGCTACTCGTATCAAAACCAAAATGATTAGCTACAACATAGGCTACACTTTCAGCTTGTAATTCTTGCTTACGATATTGGTCGTCCCCATATTGGGCATTGCTTCCTCTATGTAAATCTGCATGAGCCATTTCATGAAAAATGGTTTTTAAAATCTGTTCTTGACCCTTTAATCCTTTTGAAATAACAATTCGATTTTCATCTGGAGAGTAATAACCATTTGCGCTCTCTCTTTTAATTTCTTCAAAACTAATAGGAATCTGATTATCCATTGAAACAGCTTTGGCTGCTCGGTACAAATCTTCATAATCTTTAACATCTCCAGTCAATTCATGAATTGCTTTTGGCAATTCTTTTCCTTCTGTTTGAGATACATCAAAGACATTCCCTAACTTGAATCGAGTAACAATGATTTCCTTCTGTTCCATTTCATTTTCAGCTGGAGTAAAATCTAACTCCTTTTGATGAACAGGAATGCTGGTTTTCACTTGATACGGGACCCAAATCTTCAGAGCTTTTGAACCCTTTTTAACTGTTCTGTCAAAATCTGTTTTCCATTTATTGAAACTAGCAACTTGGGAAACATTAGGATTTTGCATCTTCAGCAAATGAATATTGTTGAGTGAGTAGTTGTGAAACTTACTCATCGTATCCAAGAACGATTTAAACTGTTCTGAATCCAAGTAGTTCTTCATTCCCTCTTTCAAGTGTTCAGCTAAAGCTTTTGTATCTTTATTTGCGACTAACTGGGAAATGGTTTGTTCTGAACTTTTAGCAACAATTGCATCGGTTATAATAGCTCCAGTTTCAGCTTCAACATCTGTCCTTCTTTCTCTATCTTCCTGTTTTTTATGAAGGTTAGAAGCACCGTTGTATGGATCTGTTCCCTGCAACATCTCATCAGAATTGGAAATACCATCACCATCCAAATCACGATCCCTCTCATCTTTTCGGTTATACTGATAAATTTTTTCGTATCGATTATCTAGTGTCTCTTGCGAATCTTTGACTTGTAATTTTTCAAATTCTTCTAGAACATTGGCAATAGTTTGTTCAACTTTTTCTGATAAATCATTCACTTCTTTTCGCCATTTTTCTACAAGAGCTACTTGTTCTTGAGGCGAATCTCTAACTCCCAACTTCTCAAACCAAGCAGATAAATTTTCAACTTCAACGCTATCCATTCCATCAAAAGAGATAAAACCAAGACGGCTATCGTAACTACTATCTGTAAATCCGATGGGACTGTTTTTTAAATCTCCATAAGGGAGTTGAGATAATAGTTGATCTGCATAAGGAGTATCTTCCAAAGCGTAACTGAACTGAGAAATATCTAGTTCACTCACCAATCTCTCCAGATGATATTGATTGAATAATGCCCCATCTATCTTCATCAGCTCTGGATGCTCTCTCATTTCTCGTGTACCAAGTCTTTCTTTATGAGCGATTGGGTTAATCTCCTCACCAATATTGTAACGGATACCATCCTGAATCAGTTCACCATCGGGAGCGTAGATACTAAACTGGACCTTTGTTGGAGAGATGTAGCCTTCTGGGTGACCATCAGTCACTTGTTTTATCCCTTCCTGATGCAACGAATAAAAGCTCTGATTGGCCTTGTAAAGCTCTCTAGCAAAATCTTGATAAGATATCAGCTCTGTTTCCTTAAAGGGCAATTTAGGCCCATCTGGGCGCTCTTCAGCCCATTGAAGTCGTACATGGTAGTTCTCCTTATAGATATAATCTTGTTCCCACTCTTTATAAAAATCTGAATTTATATCTAGGAGATGATCTTCTCTAGCTGCAGCAACAATCTGTTCAAATTTATCGTTGTACTGTTTCGCATAGTCAAGATACTGATTCCAGGATTGATGGAATTCTTCTGGAGTTTTTGAGATGTCACCTGGCACACCTAAATTATAAACAGTATCTAAGACTTGAGTAAAGGTAGCTGAATCAAGTGAAGTTTTATTCGATGTGTTCTCTGGAGCAATCTGTTCAATTTCTTTAGTTGTATCAGGCTTGATTTCCTCAAACAAGCCATTTTTCATAATGGATTGCAATTCTTTGCCCCCATCCTTAATATAGTCCTCATTGATCGATAGCTGTTCAATGTGGTCATTACGTTCACGGAATACTGCAAGAATAGGAGTTTTATCTGCCGTCTCCAGTTCTTTGACCAGTCTGGCTCTAGATTGAAATACTGATACTGGAATATAATTTTCTTCTTCCAGCTCTTTAAACAGTAAAATAATATCTTTATCATCAGACTTTATAAGACTGTCAAAGCGCCCATTATATCGTCTAAGATTAGTTAAATCATCAAAATAGAAAGACGTACTTTCTGTTGCTACTGAAAGATCTGACAGGACGTTGATTTTGTCAAAAGCTGCATCATTGTTAGCCAAAAGAATATTATCAAAGTGCCCGTTTCCCTCTGCAAAATCACGTAAAGTTTTTTCAGGTGTCTGCCCTGGTGCAAGTGGCTTAATCCCTGTTAAGTGCATGAAGTGTTTCTCTTCAAAATTCACTTGTACAGTCTTATCAGGAGTGATATAATAAATCTTAGAGTTAGCCAATTCATCCAAATAATACTGCGCTGCATTCTGAATAGTTTGACTACGAATTGGACGATTCAATTTAGCTAATTCATTCGATGAAATAGAATGATAATGCCCATCATTACTTGACTGAAACTCTTCATTTATGCTAAAATATAATAAATGAGAGGATAACGTAGGGCGACTGGTAACAGAGCGTTCAAAGGTACCAACTTCTGGTACAGGTGTGGGACTGCCTTCAGCCTCTGGCTGTAAAGACCCCTGACTACCATTGGTCCTCTCATTTTTTTGATACTCTGAATTCATATTTTGCTCCTGAGAACTCTCAGGAGCTTTTTCTGTGCTCTGATTTTCTTCCAGCGCTCTACTAGAATCTCCAAGAGGATTGGAAGGTTTTTCAAAGGTCACTGTTTTATCTGAATCAATAACCATCTGTTTTTTAGGCTCTACTGAAAAGCTGATATTATGCCAGTTCTTCTTGAGCCATTCCGCATCTTCTGGAGATAAATTGCTAGTATCTATGTTCAATTCAGAACTCTGATCATCTTCTAGAACTACTTCATCTTGCTTTTTTTGTTTGGACAGTAACTTGTTGACCACCTCTTTTTCCTCCTCCGTTTTAGGGAGATATTGAGATGATTGTTCAAATTTTCCTTCTTCTGTCATTTCTAGAGCTACAAAACGTAGCCCTTTTACAAAGTAGATATTTTGATGTTTAGCCCATTGTTTGACCTCTCCAGAATCAATTATAGCTTGTGTTTCCGGTTGAATAAGGACTCTATCAGCTTGTTGAGGATTGTTTACTAAATCTTCTTCATGTTCACTGCTATTCTCATGCAATTCCGACATACTATTTTTTCTCCCTCTCTCTTGATTAATAATTGTTTGATATTCTTGACGGACTTCTTCCCTTGTCAATTGCTTATCTGACACAAAGGCTTTTACATCATCTGCAGTTAGCTCTTGCGCTTTTGTAAGAGCTATTTCCTTCTCAAAAAAGCCCTGGTAATGCCAGGACTTTTCATCTGCTATATAAACATGCGACAGCTCCTTAGAAACTTCATTCCCTCTTTTCAGGAAATCATTCCAATCTTCCTTTTCCTGATTTTCCTGAACAATAGGAGGAATCGCAATCTGTACTGGAATCCCCTTCTCCTGCAATCGAGTGATAAAATTATGCCCGGCAGCATCATTATCTACAGCTAAGGTAATCATATCCTGATGCTGACCATCTTTAAAATAATTCGTTGTTCTAGCGACAGTTTCAAGGGCTTTTCCAGCATTTTGATCCACTTGATAGGATCTACCGTTCATCTCGGCATATAATTCCATAAATCTTCGACTAACGATACCATCTTTAAGCCCATCCATAGCTACTAAACGGACATCCTGAAGCCTGTCCTTATGAAGCTCGTAGTAGCTCATTAGATCGATTGGAGCTTCCGCAAATACCAAACGTTTAGGGATACCAATATCAATTGAAAATCCTAGTTGTCCGTCTGAATTTCTCATAATTTGTTTTAAGCGACCACGTTCTGGATAGTGCACTCGATTCTCTACTATCCCCTGGAGACTAGCGCCAGCTAAAAAGCCCGTGTTGTCTTTATATTTAAAGACAATCACAGGCTCGAAATAGTCTCCTTTTTTTCGGGTCGCTTCCGCTATACTCCCTTGGCTAATAAAGAAATTAATCGTATCATCTGAAAGGCCTCTCTGTGCCTTTAAGTAACTTCTCGAGGCGCTGAAGTCCTGATTCTCATATCTTTCCAAATTATAGTGAAATGGCTCTTTTGGAGCCATCTGAGCTTCTGAATTAACTTGTTTAAATTCTCCAGTTTCCAAAAAATGCATCGCTTCTTTGTAAGAAACTCCTTTTATGGATTGAACTAACTGAATGACATCTCCAAATTCAGTTCTTGAATTCCAGTGAAATTCATTTTTTCTTGCATCGATTACAAATGAATCGTGCTCTGTCCAGGTATAACTATAGCTTCCTGTACGCTTTAACTCTATGCCTAGTTGCTCTGCAACAGAAATAATAGATAATCTTTTGGCTTCTTCTTTACTTAATGCCATCTCTTGCCTCCTCTACAATGAAAATTCTGGCACTTCTTTTTCTAATACATCTTGTGTTCGCTCTTTTTCAAGCTCTTCTGCTTCTACAAAACGTTTTAAATCAGGAAAATGGAGTTGGGCTTGTTTTAGCTTATCATGAACTAACAAGTTCTCATCGATATGATAGACCGCTTCCTGGTGCCCGTTGAAACCTTTCTCTAAATCAATATTATCAAAGCGGATAACAGCCAACTCTGTCAAACTTCCCTTATACCAAGCTCCAATCTCACTTTCAAGATAGAACCGAACGGATTCTCTATCTTCCGTTTTTGTATCCCGTAAATAAGCTAGTTCCCAACTTTCACCCTGAGAATATCCAGTGACTTCTTGAACGATTAACTCCTGACTATTCGTTCCTAAAATCTGGTTAATATCTCCTAAACGTGGTACCAGAATTTCCTGAGCTAGTGCAACGGCTTCTGTACGATAATCGAAAAATTCATATTCTTCTCTATCTTCTACATAGTTCCTAACAAAGTCTGAATAATGAGGGAAACGCTCCTGAAAACTAGGTGAAATCATCCCATAGATATAGGCTTGTTTTACTGTTTCAAACTGGGCTATTTGATAATATGAGGGATCAAGCTTCCCCTCTTGATTCAATAGTTCCTTGATATTTTCTGTAAGTTGAATTGATTCTGAGTCTGGCCAAGTTTCTTAGAATAGTTGATTACTTCTTCATAGAGAATCGTATCAATCTCTGGATTCTCCATTTCAAGTAAAGTATCTACAATTTGAGCATATTCTGAAAGATTGGAACGATAATCAGTAATCAAGCCATCTTTACGAACCTCCCACTCCTCAACCTGAGCATTTTCTGGAGTTCGTAGTAACAATACCTCCTCAGCTTCCAGATTAACTCCAATAACTTTGTCGCCGTTTGGTAACTGATCCATCTCCAATTCCTGAATCTTAGCATCTAATTGATTATTAACCTGAAGCAAGTCTTGTTTCAAGTGAAATAATTCTTCTGCATTGGCCTTTAATTCTTCAAAGTACTCTCTGGAGATTTTCACTGGTTGAACCAATAAATCTTTCTCTCGTTGCTCTCGAGGGTAAGAAAACAAGTAGGGAGCAACTTCTTTAAAATCTTGATAATTCATCCATTTTATGGATGCTGTAACAATCATATTCTGGACATCGATGACATCTGTATGAGGAGTAATCCAGCCAGATAAAGCCAACTCTTTTACTGCTTCAGATAGGGGGTAAGAAGGGATATGTTCTAAAATCCCCTCAAAATAACCAATCCCTCGAGCAGTTTCTTCCTCAACTTCACGCTTCATTCGTTTAAATTGTTTTTGTGGTAGTGTATTCATTCTATTTCATTTCCTTTCTTTCCATTATCTGGTCCGTAAAAAGTTTCTACGATACCTGCGGAACGTAAAGCCGATTCCAATGCCGATCTCGCTAGCTCAGAAGCTGCAATTGTTCTCACTTTCACTTCCCATAGCTCTTCTTCCTTCTTTTTAATTAAGCCATCCGCCCACTCATTATCTTTAATCAGCTCATCTCGTCGTTGCTTCAATTGTTCTAAATCCATTTGATTATCCTTTCATCAAAAAAACAGCTCTGTTTTTAGAACTGTTTCATTACCTGTTATTTGTTATTTATTGAGAAGTCTTTGCCAGAACGATCGTTTTTGTAAATACTCTATCTTCTCTTCTGCTGCATTTTTCAGTTTACGTAAACGTTGCGATTTATTGGTTAGACGTTGATTTTCGGAGAGAATTTCTCCTTTTTCCTGCTTCAGTTTCTGATTAGCATATTCCAGTTTTTGATTCTCCTTTTCTAACTTCTTGTAATACTCCTCCTTTTCGTGATACTTTCTCAGGCGTATTTTCACTTCCTCGATGTTTTTATCAAGTTGATCAACTTTTTCTGATTTTTCAATATAGGATAGCCTTAATCGCTCAATTTCTGTCAGGAGTTCCTGACACTGTTCCTCATAAGTTTTCAAAGTTTGGTACTTCCTTTCGTTATCTGGTGTTATTATGTGTTCTTTTTGAAAACGTCCATAAAGTTTATAATCTCTATCTTGATAAGTGGTTCGAATTTCTCTTGCAATAGTTACTAGTTCCTCAGGATTTTCGAACTCCTCTGGAAGACTTTCCTGAATCCGCTTTGGAAAGAATGCCTTGGCTTCAAAAAGAGGTATACCCATTCTGGCTAACTCTGCTCGTTTCAAACGGCTTGGTTTTCCATACACATAGAACTCTATTGCTAAAATACCATTAAACCGATAATATGCCGAATAAGGATAGGTTTCCTCCAACTTCATATAAAACTTTAAAATAGAATACCCACCGTCTGGAAAAGACACCCTTTGGAGTTTAGCAATACGCTCTGGAAGAATCATAATGGTCGTCTCACCCTCCTTAATTTGAAACTTCTGAATTACTTCAAAAGCAGAAAGAAAAGCAATTAATTCAGGTGTATAGGCAAAGCTCCCCGGCTTGTCCCTTAATGGGCTAGATTCCCCAGTAAAATATCGGAAAAAAGCCTGACCACGTTTTCGAGTTTTCAAATTTGTGCGACCGTTAGATGGGCTTACTTTTAGCTCGGTTTCCAAGTCGTAAAATACGCCGTTAGTCTTATCTGTAGGATAATGCCAAGGATCGTCATCAGCTAGTTTAAGAGCTTCAAATGCGTTAACAACACGTTTCTGACCGTCTTTTGTCTTAGCAACGGCATAAAATTTTGAAACTGCCATGGGTTACCTCCCTTTGGTATTTGTCTTTATTATACCATAAGAACAACTAAGACAGACTGTACTTTCTAGTTCTTAGTTTCGATATATCCAAGTTCATCTGTAGAAAAACCAACAATCTTATAGAAGCCTATGGCTCCAAAAGTTTCTAATAAATGAGTTTTCGCTACCCTTTTAGCTGTATTAAAATCACGAAAAAAACCTGCATGAGCAAAATTTTCATGCCAGGTTATTTTTTCACCTTCCTGATGCAGCCACACATACTGATCCCAATTTATAGCAATTAAAACGCAATAAGAGTCATAAAATTCCATTAGATTTCCTTTCTTTCCTAACTCACTTTGAGAGGAACTTCCTCGACTTCCTTAATCCCAATATGAATAACATTTTCTTCCCCAACCTGGTCTTTCCATTCATCAATATCGCTTAAATATCGCTTGTAACGATACCAGTTATCATCGTTCGGGACATTACTTAAGAGGTAGGCTCTTGGATGCGTGTCCAGGTTAAATTTTTGATCTCGAAAAACATTTTGTTTGGATAGGAAGAGCAGGGCTTCTGTTGTTCCAATCGTAGCAACCTCATGCGGTGTCAACAGTTCTCGACCAATTTTGGAGTTCTGCTTAGAACTGCTGGCATTTCTTCCTCTGCTCTCACTATAATTCTGATCATTCAAAGTTTGCTTCCCTGAGCGCTCAGATAGATACTTAAGTGTATCTAAGTCATTGGAACCTAAATAAAGAATAGCACCACAGTTATTGATAATCGTCTTCGTATTTTCTTTACCGTACAATACTTCAATCTGACTTTGAGATTGCACCATCATCTTGATAGAAATCTCTCGAGAACGAATAACAGAGATAATTGGCGGTAAATTAGGAATCTTGCCAATCTGTCCAAACTCATCTGCCCACACCTGTAGATGTAATAGTTCTTCCCTAGTCTTTGTTGGATGATCACCTAATATAACTGCATCTGCAGTTTTTATTAGCACATCAAAAATAGTACTAAAAAGAAGAGCAGATAAGAATTGATAAGCTGGATCTACCTCTGGAATATGGATAAAAACCGCTGTTTTCTCAATATTCCATTTTTCAATCTCCAGTGTATCCTTTTCAATAATCTTTCTCAGCTGTTCATGATCAAATACTGAGAATGTAGTCGCAAAAATAGCGTAGACAGAAGCACGTGTCTGACCATCAAAGTTTTTATTAAATAGTTCCCACTGCCTGCAGGCATAATTCCCTGGGCTCCTTCTTTCCAGGTCTTCAAACATCAATTCAACCGGACTCTCCACATCTGGATGATTCCGTCTCAATTCTCGAATCATATCTGTAACCTGCCCTAAATGAGGCAGATAGTGATCAAGCTGACCATCAAAATAAAGATAGCCAATTAGAGAACGCATGAGGAGTTTATTTGCTGCAGGTCAAAAAGGATCACTTTCATGACCATTTCTGTTGAGAGACTCTGTAATTGCCTCTGCCACTCGATCTATATCCATTTCATTATGAATATATCTAAAAACGTTGAAGCCATCTGAATTCAGGAAAGTAATCAGATCAAAAATCTTCATCTTATAGCCCTTTTCTACAAGTGATTTCCCTGTTTCATGAATCAAAATTCCTTTAGTATCTGTAGTTACAAAACTAGAGTTAGCTTGTAATATATTCGGTTTTACAGCACTACGTGTCTTTGAATCCCCTGTACCTCCATATACCAGAATATTTTTATTAATCTGATTTTCAAAGCTCAATCGGTTATTAAATAGTCCCATCTGGCTATTTTGAGTAAAAATCATATTCTTTTCAGGTTCTTCGTCTCGGAATCTCATCAACTCTTCTCTTGACGCAAAACGAGCTGATCCATGTTCCTCCCCATACCTGTACGTACCTGTATCCGATACTCTCAAATACAGCAGAAAAGCAATCAAAAATCCGCCCATACCAATTAATAAAGAAGCTGGAGTAAATTGAAAATCAAACCAAGATTTATCGTTTAGATGCTCATTCATCCAGTTAAGCTTTCCAAATACATCTGTTACTGAATCAGTATTTGGTGCCAACAGCCATAGTTTAAAGAACCAATGAAAGAGGTAGAATAGACCAATTCCTAACAACAAATACGGTCTAAGTCTCCGTTTCTTCTTTTCTGTAATCACTTCATTTTTCCTCCAATCTGTGGTTCGATATTTTCTGGAAGAACAAACTCCTTCGTATGAATATTTACCTGGAAGGAAGAAATTTTCTCTTGTTCCACTGCTTTGAAATGTTGCAATTTCTCCTCAAAAGAAGTTGTTTTCCCATTTTTAAGGTTTCGCTCATTGAATCCTTTAGGATCTCTTGTAATGCCTTCTAGGACATCCTTAAAGGCTTGTTCGACAACACCTTTATCTTTTGCATTAAAAGCAAGAGTTGTCTTTCCATCTGGATGAGTATAAAAAGAAAAGCCAATCCCGTATTGGCCCAGTTCTTTTCGAACTGCCTCGAGATTGACTTCATTATGTAGTAATTGCTGGACTTCTTTAGCATCTGCCGTTGCCATGAATTTATTCCAGTCGGTCTCACCAGTAAAGAGGACATTTTCCCCTCGGGCTTGATACATTTCAACTGCCTTAGAGCTAATCAGGAAGAGTCCTTTTAAGATGATTTCGCCTGTCACAAGAGTTGCCCGTCCTAATTGAGTTACCACTTGTTCTTGTTCCATTTTAGCTCACCTCTTCAATTTTAAAATAAAGATCTTTCAATTGAGTAGCTTGATAGTCTTTCGCAAGAATCTGTTGTTTCAACTCATCGATCCTACTTTGGCACTGAGCAATTTCCTCATTTGCTTCCTTGATAAAATCTTCGTTAGATTTGATTTTATTTTTAATAGATTGCTTATAAGTAACCGTCTGAGCCTCAAAGCTATCAATAACCTCTGAAGATAAATTTACTGCAGCTGCATGAGAAAGAGAGAAAGAAGATTCAGCTTTTTGATAAGGAATCGTTTGGTTCTCTTTCTGACTAAATGTCGCAACAACTGGTGCTACTTCTTCTGTAGCTGCATCTTGTGTATTTTCATCTTGTGTATTTCATCTTGTGAAGGTTCTACTTGTTCTTCCTCTTTTTCGTCCAATCTACCAAAATGATCTGTAGTCCATTCACTAGAAGAATAGGTCATTTTATATTCCAAAGGTACTTCCTCTCCAACATCATCTTGAGGCTTCTGAGAAACTAGCTCAGCAATTCTTTGACGAGCCTTATTCGCCTCTTTCTTTACCGTTAGTTCTTCTAGTTTAGGATCTGGTTCTGGTTGAAATTCTGGTTGGGGTTGAGGTTCTGGTGTTCCTAGTGAGGAGGTCTTTTCTTTATGTTTTGCTAAAAAATGAAGAAATCCTTTCTTTTTCTTCCCAACACTCGTACCAAAATTTTCCAGCAACTGATCAATGATGCCAACAAAAGGTATTTCAAGATTAAGTTCTTGTAAGATTTCACCTTCAGAATTGAGAGAATAAAGCCGATAGATTCCGTTTATTTTATTACTCTTCATTCGCTCATTGATGATTTCTAGCCTTGATAACAAGTCATCTCGGTGCTCAAATGTTTCCTCTTGATTAGTCAGTTGATTGATAATTTTATACATGGTTCACTCCTTGGTTACTTGATTGTGTTGGAAGAATGAGTTCCTTCATTTCCTGATAGGATAAGCCACTTTCTTCTGAAAGGGCAACAAAAAGCTGTGCTTCCAAATCCTTTTCTTGACCTATGCACTTCTTGATTTTTTTATCTGCTTCATCTTTTTGTTGTTGAGCTTTTTCCTTCTCTCTCCTGACTTTCTCAAGCTTACCTTCAAGTTGTTCTATTTTTTTATTCATTCAATTCTCCTTATTGGTTACTACTAGTTGCGGTTGTTGGTTCAGAAGATGTAGGTGTTGCCGTTGATGGAGAGGAAACTGGAGTCGAGCTTGAACTGCTAGTATCTGAATAGGTGCCTATACTTTGCCCCTTTGCCTCAGTCAAGACAATAGGCTCTATTTTATTGATCAATAGTTTCCCTGCTTTTTCTACATAGGTCAACCGAATTGTAGCTTTAGTGCTACCAGTAAGCCCCTTAGAAGCTCTATTATCTTTCTCTGTTAAGGTAGTACTAGTATATTGAACCTGAGCTAATGCAATTTTATGTTGTTTATCAATGTAGATAGAGCCTGATTCAAAAGCTTGATCAACCACATACCCCTTATAGGTCTGGTTGACTGGTTTTTGTTCTTCTTGAACAGTTTCCTGATACATAGAATCAGTCATAAAAGGCTTATAGCGTGGGCGATTCTCTTCTAAATCCTTCTTGGTATAGTAAGCAATTAGAAAGTCCTCGACCTGCTGTTCAGTAAGAGATAGTTGTTCCTGTTGTTTCTCTTCTGGTTTCTGCTTTGCCTCTTCCTGAACTTGACTATTCTGTCTCAAATTCTGCTGTACTCGGGCAATAGAATAGCCCAGGACAATACATAAAATAGCAGCGACTCCCATAAGGAATCCCTTTACCATTTTGATTAACTTTTGATTATACATTCTTTTCCTTTCTTATTTAGGGGTAACAAAGTATATGCCTGATTGTGGTGTCAAGGTTCGCCAAGTCGATAGGTATAAACCACCAAAGTTCATTTCTGACATTAAGAAGCTACCATCACTATTAACGTACTCACAGAATCCCACGTGACCATAGATTGGTGATGCTCCAGCTACACCATTCATGAATACAACTGCAGAACCTGGTTTAGGGGTTGTTGAAATGTCATATCCTTGAGCTTGACCGCTATCAACCCACTGATTAGCATTTCCTAAATACGGATAAATTCCTATTCCAATCTGAGCAAAACGGTTATAGACGTACCACGTACAATTGCCTAGTTCATAAGCATTACCTGAATATCCTTGTCCTTCTAAAAGTGCTTGATCGGTAGGTAGTCCATAAGGTAGCTTATCTTTATATTCTGCTGGAACTTGCTTGCTAGAAACACCTGTCGAACCTCCTCCTTTATTTTTTAAGAAATTCAACCATTGACGGGCTGCAGATTGCCGTTCTAAAAGCTTATTTCCTGGGACTCCTAACCAAGCGTTCAAGAAGTCCTCCGCAAGAGTTTCTACGGAACCAGTTGAGGTTACAATTCTTCTGAATGCTACACGTCTAGTTGGATCATCTTCCTCCAGAAGAAATTTTGTTTGAACTTCTGCAGACCAAATATCTCCATTCACAGATTTTGCAAAATTCCACAATGCAAGAGCACGAGGGCCAGTAAATTGACCAATCCCAATTCCGATATAGTGTAAACCATTGACCAGGTACTCTTTTTTATTTAAACGTAGATTTGGATACATAGCTTGGAAAGCATCCCAGTTACCAACTAGATTTTCTGCAGTTGGCTCTTTAGCAATTTTATCAAACTGATTATTGGTTAGATAGTCTGTTTCATAGCGTTTAAAGTTATGGAACTCTCAATATCAAATCCTCCCAAAACAGCTGCAATTCCTTCATCTGTTGCTTCTGGTATATTTTTTTTGATTGCATCCGCAAAAGCTCTTGCACGTTTTCCTTTCTCTCCAGATGTTTCAATACTGCTCACAACCGACGTTGCTTGGGTATATTCTACACGCTGGAAGTAAAAGCCGACATTGACATAAGTCCAGCTCTTCTTGATATTCCCATCTTTATCTTTCTTGTTTGCTCGATCAGGTTCTAGCTTTTGATAATAGACTGTTTGATTTCCTTCAGATGCCACCTTTCCGATAATATCCCCAGACTTAACATGGTCTCCTGTTTTGTAACGAATCGTATCTACGTTCTTATACAGAAACTTGGAATTCTCATCACTGATTTCTAGATCATTACCATTTACTTCGACTTTCCCATCTAAAACGGCTAATAGAGTCTGACCACCTGAGGCCTGCAGAACAGAACCATTAAAAATTTCCGTCCTAGTTTTATACCCAAACCGCTCAATAATTTGAAGTGGAGTTTGCGATTCAGACTGATCATCCGTATAAAATGGATTATCTAATTCTTGAAGCAACATATATTTTCCACTATCTCTAGCAATTTCTAAGAGTTGTTTATACTCTTCTAGCTCGTTCTTATCAAGCTTATAGAGATTATTTTTGGTATAAAGCTCTTCCATCGTTTTAAGATTGTCTTTATCCCCATTCAAATTCTTCCATAAGGTATCTAAGTAAAGTTTCCCTCGATTATTTTGCGAAAAATATTTATTCCCGTCTATACGAAGCTTATCTGAAATATCATCATACTTATAATTCAAGTACAAAAGCGGATCGTCAATTTTTGTCCAATAATCTACCTTGTCATTCGATTTTTCACGATCCAATTTTGAAAGATACAACCAGGTATCATTCATATCAAACTCATCTTGACGGGTGATTCCTGAACTACCAATACCAAGTATAGCCAAAAACAAAAGCAAACCAAAAGCAATCAGATAAGCCTTTAAGCCAAATGGATTTTTGAGAATAGCTTTAAGCGGTTTAGAACCTACACGGTAGACCTTCCTAGCCTTCTTGGCAGCTTTCCCAGTTTTAGAAGCAACCAAACGTTTCTTATATTCCTGGATACGACGTGATAGCTGTCCTTCCCAGGAAAACTCTCTTGGAGTTCGGGTGAAACCTCTCCCCTTAGCCTTATTATAGAATCTATTTCCTAGACTATAGCTTGATCTAACTACTACATGACCAATCTTACCGCTATATTTCCCAATCGTTTTGATCCGTTTCCCTTGAATCTGAATATCCTGATACCGATATTTAGCTCTTGCTAAATCTGATAACGTATCATCCTGATGCGCTGCAGAACTAGCTTGTTGACTCGCAGAACGTTCTAAAGCCTGTTTAGTAGCACGATAAAACTTCTTCTTACGTGAACCACCGTTAGCCTCTTGAGCAACTTTGAAGACTTTTTTAGCAACTCTCTTCTCTAGTTTTGCCTTATCCAGTTCTTTCTTGAGTGACGCTAACTTTTTAGCACCTTCTGGAGTTAATGATTTTCCTTGTTTCTGTAAACTTTTATATGCCTTTTTTAGAGATTTTACCTTGGCCTTTGAAGCTCTAAATTGTTTACGACTCTTCTTCACTATAAGGCGCTTAGAACGTGTTTGTTCTTTTAGCTCCTTCATTTGCTTAGCACTCTCTTGTTGAACCGTTCGGTAATTATTCCGAACCGTCTCCAGTTTTTGATCTAACCTATGACCGATTGTGTTTGGTCTGCCTTTCCCCTGATCCATAGTGAGACTCCTAAGCGTCTGTTGCGACTAAGTTATACAACTTAGTATTCTTTGGTATTGGATTTTCAAATGGCACCACAACTGGTCCAGCTACGATTAAGCCAGTACCTTTAGCTTTTGGTCTGGCTAAGTAGTGAATCTGTTTATCAGTCAGATTGACAATCTCTTTTAGGATAGCCAAATCCTGGGGTTTTTGTTTGAGTAAAATCATAAACTCACTGTTTGAGAGCAACTTCCGACCTTCTTCAACAGCAGCTAGTGTTTCTACGTTCTGTGTAATTCCTGTTGGAATCGCACCGTATTTCCGAATCCGTGAATACAATGTAGTAAAGAAATCAGCTTGTGCCTTATTTTTAAATAAAATCTGCATCTCATCAAAGTAAACCCATGTAGTACATTTCCCTTGATTCTCTACAATTTGATTCCAGATATAATCCTGAATCACCATCAAAGCAAACGGCTTCAATTTGTGCGACAACTTCTTCAGATTAAAGATAACAAAGCGATGATTGAGATCCACGTTGGTATTGTGGGCAAAAATATCCTGAGAACCAGTTGTATAGGTTTCCACTGCCAAAGCTAAATCTTGAGCTTCTGGCTCTGGTTGTTCCTTCAATACCTGGTGCCACTCTTTTAATGTTGGAGTAAAATCATCTGTCAAATAGCGCTCATAAGTCACACTTGTTACTCGGTCAATAATCCCAATCTGTGCATCTGTCACCTCTGACAGAATCGATTCAAACAATCCCATCAACAAGTTTGCTTTATCCCCTATTGGATCGTCATCCTCATCATCCAAACGATCCAGATCTGGTAGATCCAAAAGATTGATATGTGTTTTAGAACCAATCGAAATATCCACCATCTGAGCACCGAAAGCACGGCCAATATCAGAATATTCATCTTCGGGATCCACGATGATAACTCGGTCTTCTGGGTATTTCAGCAAAGTTGGAATAACTTCTCCACCCTTGATTGTCGTAGATTTACCAGATCCAGAGGAACCAAGCACAATACCTGAACCCGTATTCAGATCACGTTTTCGGTCTAGTGTAATAATATTGTTTGATAATTGATTTTGGCCATAGTAGCGAGCAAGTGAGCTGTCAGACTTTAAATCCACGTTAGTAAATGGAACTTGCGTAGCAATATTAGCTGTCGTCATCTTTCTCATAAAATTCTTCTTCACATTCAAAAAGCACTCACCGATAGGTAGAATCGTATTCAAAGCCTCTTCTTGATAATAATAAAGATCTTCAAACTCTACCCCTAATTTACGGCCAGCACGCTTAATCTTCTGTTCGTTACGTTGTAGTTCCTCTTGGCTCTCTGCCTTAAAATACACTGCAATCAAACCAGAGAAGATTTTCTGATCATACTCAGTAATCTCGTCTCGCCACTTCTTGGTAGCTTCTGAGATTTCTTGGTCACGACCAGCCACAACCGCATCATCAAAGATACCAGATTGAGCCGCCTTGCGTTTAGAACGAAGTTTCCCAATTTCAGCATCTGTTTCTGCATCATCAATCTTCTCTAAGATTTCAACGTTCTCATAGGGTTCTGCATGGATAGTAATAGCCAGCTCCAGCCCCAGTGTCGTCAAATCTCGAATAAGCCGATCAGACATCCAGTTAGGATAGCAACGTGCATAGAGCACCTTGCACCAACGATCATCTATAACCATCCGTTTTTCCTGAAATTCAATCCGATTTGGAGCGATAAATGATTTCGTTGACAGACCAGATAAAGCAATTTCTTTGTAATCAAAATTGACATACGGGTTATCTCGTAACAGTTCAGAAAAGACCTTTAGACGATCCAGACCATTCATTTCCTTAAATGTAATATCGGATTCCTGAAATTGTGTTCCCAGGGAAACTCCAATATCTTGTAGTAACAACTGAGCCTGTTTCGATCATCAGCGTTCGTTGAAATGGTCACATACTTATGTACCTCAAAGTTGTTAGCGTGTGTCGTAAATCGCTCCTTGATCATCTCATTTAGCTCTTCACGATAGTCATCGTAGCCATCGTTTGTTTCTTCAAACAAGATATTCTGTAAGGAGTTATCCGATACTCTACGGTTAATGACTAAGAGTTGATAGTTACTGCCCTCATCCAGTGAATTAAGAGCATCCATGGTTGTATCGATGATGTTCTCTTTTTCATCTTGTTGAGCAGTTGAGTAAGAAGCATCCCCCAGCATGAAGCTACGAGAATACTTCTCACGTGCAATGTGCATTAATCCATCTTCATGGAGTAGCGTATAATTGATGGTATTTTGTGTCGTAGGTTTCATCTGACGACGCAAGCGCTCAATTCTTTTCTTTTCTGCGTTTTCTAGTTTTTCTCTTTTGCTTTTGAATAAACTCATCTTTCGTATACATTCCTACCTTTCCAAATTCTGTCTCATAGGTTCTTTGTTGGATTCGGAAAAAGAAATTGATTTTTTCTTTAATCCGCATTCGCTTAGTCATTCCCGTACCGTACATTCCTCCAGGAACGACAAATAGAGCATCCCAAAGATAGATGTACCAATCAGGTAGACCAAAGAAATAAATAGCAATTGTCCCTGAGACAGCTATTATCAAACACACGTATAGAACAAGCATTCTAGTAGTTAGACCAAATAGAATTGGCTTGTCCTCATTTTCAAATTCTCTTAAAAATTCTGATCCAATTTTTTTCAATTAGTTTCCTTCCCATCAAAAAAACAGTCCGTTTAGAACTGTTAGTGTTATGTCATTTATTTATCACGTTCCTTTACAAGCATAGCTACAGGAATCTCATCCAGCGAAATTCTTCCATCTGTGATAGAAAAACCAAATTTTTGGTACAAATGATCTCGACGTTGATGATTTACCTTGTCTACTTCGTCTACAAAAGACAACTTTCCAACAATTTTAGTCTTTACTCCAAATAATTGACTAATATGAAGAAGAGATTCCCTTAATAATAGACTGCCATATCCTCTATTAGAATCTCTTATAAGAAAATCCCTTATTACCAATTGTTTAAATAATCCATCATGATGACCATAGAGGGCTTGAAGTTGTAACTGATGAGCGTATTTAGTCTTTCCTTGACCATCATCCAAGCTAAAATAAAGCATCTCAACCTGTTTTTTATAATTTAGGTTATAGCGAACCGTGATAATAATACGTCTATTCTGAATAGTCTTACTAAAAAGAATCATTCTTTCACTATAATTCGATTCTTCAATTCTTGGCAAATCTCTATTAAGAATGCTTAACTGTTTCTTTAACAATTTGATTTCATTCTCATAACCCCTCAGTATCGAATAGGCTTCTGTTAGCCGCTTTTTGTTCCTGAAAATAGCGTTCAAAGTTTTCATCTCCTTTGAAGACCATTTTACCACGAGCCATATATTTAATCCACTGTTCCAAACGGTAAACATACTCTGTTTGACTGATACTATCGGCTATAACACAGTGCTTTATATCTTCCTGAAGAAGGGTAAGAATTCTCATGCCATAAAAAGCATCTTGCTTAGCTTCTGCATAGCGCCAAGCATAAATATATAGTTCATCACCATAACTACTCATCCGAACAGCACGAGGGATTTCATCTATCTTAACCCTACCATCCAATATCCACTCCAATAAAGGCTCCGATAATAATTCATGTTCATAGGCAAACCAAGAAAGACGTGTAATTTCTTGTTCAAGAGAAGTTATTTTATCCTTCAACTCTCTTGTCCCATGTTGCTTTTGTAAATCATTAAATTGTTGATTTCCTATCTCTTTTAACGTTTTCATCGATAGTCACCTCTTTCTATAGAAAACATCCACACGATTCTATAAACATAGATCACATCGATTAATTCTAATTTTTCTATACATGGATTATACTCCTAAAAGTTGCTTGGCTTTTCGACTAGATCCAACCATGACAAAGATATAGATAACCCCCTTGGCAATTGACGCAAAGGCTGTTCCCCAAGAATCACTGGAACCAGTCGTAACCTTTAGAATATCTGTTGCAACAATCGAATCGTATACAACAGAAACAATAATTAGGATGACACCAATAAGGGCAGAGGCCGCAAAGTATTTCAGGAAGTTAATCGTAACAGATCGCAACGAATCCATCATAAAGAACGCTACTAACAATGGAGCTATGGCTTTAAGCATATACAAATCCAAGTAACGTAAGAAAACAATAATCCCTAGAATAATGTTAGCCACTCCACTTACAGCTTTCCCAACTAAAGTAATGATTGTTTTTTCAAATATTCCTTTTCCACCAGAAATATTAGAATCAATGGTTGTTTTAACAGTAGGTACTACATGAGCAATTACCTTTACAATAATATTAAGTAATTCCAGAATGGCATCACAAATTTGAGATGAAGCAGAGATCATGATTAAGGCAAATAAATACTTCATCAAGGCCTCTAACCAGATTTTTTGGGTTAGCGAACCTCCTCTTGACTTGACCATTTGTGACCACGATGCCATTTCAAACCAGAAAAAAAGACCTAAAAGGATATACCCAATAGGTCTGACTGCATCAGCCATCATATTTACAGCTTGGTTTGTCGCAAAGCTGTAACTAGAAAGAGAGCTTGTCAGCTCTCTAATATCTAAATTCATAGGCTACTCCTAAAATTTTATCTGGGATAATGCTGCAACGATAGCGGCTGCAATTCCTGCAGAAACAACGGATAAAAATACACCATTAGTCATAGAATCAGAACCATCATCTCGTCTTTGCTTATCATTATTCTTTCTTCCTTGAACAAAGTCAATTGCACCATTCCAGATCCAGATAAGACCTGTGATTGTTCCAACTACACCGAGACCAGTAATAATTTTTGTAATAATTTCCATTTTGTTTTACCTCTTTTAATTTCTTTTTTTATAACAAAAAGGCACTGCAGAGATTTCTACAGTGCCAAACACAATACTATTTTTACAATTCATCAAATTCTTCACGATAAATCGTCCGAACGGTAGCTACTAGAATACTAAGACCAATAATAACCGGAACTTCAATATTCGGATGTGGGAAAAATAAGCCTCCTCCTTTTGGTGCATCAACCACTTGACCAGCAGTAATAAGTGAATCATGGGACATTCCTAAAATATGCGGTGTATACCATCCAAAAATATTATCAATTATGTTTTCGCTTGGGAAATTGAATAGATGATGAATGATTGCCATTCCCCCAATCAATACGATTGTTATACATATTTTAGCTATAACCCACAGAATAAACATACCAATAGTGGATTTCACAACATTAATACACCAAAGAATGATATAAAAGGGAGCTGTAAAAATCCTAATGATAGCTACCCATAACCAGGAAAAATCACTTCCAAATTTCATAATCCTACTCCTCCACGATTTACCGTTATTATACCATAAAAATAGCTTATTTCAAAGGTTCCTAGAGTATTCTAAACCTCTTTTTTCTTGCGCTTGCTGTAGAGCAAGCCCGTAGCAAGGCTTCCCATTGCCAGACCAGCTAACAGCAATTCTGCAGAAGCCTGCTCACCTGTAGATGGCAGGCTTCGTTCTGGTTGTTTTGGATGTTCTTCAGGAGTTTTTGGCTCTGGTTCTGGTTCTGGCTTTGGAACATTATTGACTACTGTTTCAGTCACATAGGCCATCCCAAAATCAATTTGGTAGGCTGTATTCTCATACTTACCACCTGTTTGACCCAATTCCTTCTTAACAGTCATTGGATTAGTAATCGTCAGAACTTCTCCAGTTTGCACGTAGATCTTGTAGAATTCTTCTGGATTCTCCGCCTCAAATACTTGAATCGCTCCTTTGGGGATAAATCCTTGTTCTTTCAAAGATTCTTGAACTCCTACTGGAGCTTTGTCTAGACTTTCATATATAGTAGCTCTCAACCCCTTAACTACTTGACCTTTAGAATCAGTCACTTGAACACCATCTTGATTGATCGTAACAGCTTTTTCTGGGTAATCATCAACGATATAGAACCCTTTGCCAATACGATCTTTATCTACTTCAATGCCCTTGTATTGGCTATAATCTGCCGTTACCTTGTAGTAGTTGACAGAGCCTGCCAAGACCTGTTTCCCATCGATGTTAACACCTTCCTTGTTAAGATTCTTTTTGGTTGGTTTAACAGTAGGAATATTATTTACAACTGTATCAGTTTGATATCCGTTACCGAAATCAACTTGGTAAGCCGTATTCTCAAATGATTTTCCTGAATTTCGCAATTCTTTCTTAGTTACCATTGGATCAATAATTGTAACAGATTTTCCTGCCTTGATATATTGGTTAAAATAGGCTTCTGGATCATCCACTAAAAATACTTGGAAGGCTCCCTTAGGCTTAATCTCAGAACTATCTAGAAAGGCTTTAACCTTATCATTATCAACAGCTTCAATAGAATCATACTGATACACTGAAATACCAGAAACTTCTTTTCCTTCGCTATCAATATAACGAATATCTGATTTATTAATAGTCACTGCCTCTTCTGGATAATCATCAATCGCACCAAAGCCTTTTAGAATAGCAGATGGATCTGCCTTTATCCCTTTATACTGATCATAATCCAAGGTTATATGGTAGTAATTCGTTGAACCAGCTAGAACTGTCTTTCCATCAATGATAACACCATCTTTGTTATGATTGTGTTTGAGAGGTTTGATTAAGTTGTTATTCGGATTGTCAGGATCATTCGGTTTACCTGGGGTTGTTACCTTAACAATATTTGAATAAGACTCAAATTCATTATTCAAATTCAAACGGAAGTTGTTCTTATAGGTTGCACCATCATTCGTTACTGTACCGTACACTTTAAGAACAGGTGCGGTAAATACTTTAGTTAAATCCAAATTAACTTTAGCTAAACCTTCAGACTTCAATAACCCTTTTAACTGATGTTTAGCTTTATCATAAGTTATTGTAAAATCTGAGTTTTGAGCTACAGTTTTTGCTAAATCAAGTTGATACCCTTGAGGTAAGTTATCTGTTAACTCATAAATTGTAGTTTTCTTACGATTAGCAGCAAGAGGTCTAGTTTTCAACTCCCAAACAACTTCTGATAACTTAGGTACTGACGAATTATTTACATTTGTACCTGCAGAGTTCTTAACTAACTTTTCTACAGTTGGCGTAGTTCTCAAGCGAGTGTAGGTAACCTCAATTTCTCTTGGTGCGACCTCATTTGGCACAGTTTTTAAGCCTGGTTTTGGAGGTTCACTCGGAATAGGAACGTGAGGTTTATCTGGTTCATCTTTTGGTGAGGCTAATAAAGGTTCTCCGTAGGAGGTGTCAATGGAGTCTTATCCTTCTCCTTATATTTATATTCTAAAGGTCTTGGTGTTGTAGACTCACTTGGTTTAAGTGGTGGTTTTGGTTCCTCTAGTTGATTAATGATAGAACGACCACCCCATAGTTGGAACGCAAACCCTGATGAAAAGATTTCATCATCGTTATCATCTTGTTGCCCGTTAGCTCTACGCTCATCATTCCAATACTTACGGTAAGAAGCTGATTGTGATTCTGTGTATGTATGTAAAGGTTTATCTCCGCGCAATAAGTAAGTTAAGTGTTGGATAGAACCGTGACCTGCACTTATAATTGTTCCTTCTGGAGTTGCTCTGTAATCATCTACATCGATATAATCAGGATCGCCAATTTTGTAACGTTCCAACCCAGTTGGATCATTATGTTTGTAAACCCCATCAGTTTTTACACCCATCCAATGTGTTTGTCCATTGACTGTAGTTTCCTTAACCAGAGAATCCGTTGGATTGATTACAACACCTACCCCATTGTCACCATAAGTATGCCGCACTGCCTGTGCGTAATCTAAATCAGAGTAGATATTAATATACCCTAAATCAATAGCTTTACCCGACTTCTCATCAAAGTAATGAATATCCCACTCAACGTTAGTGTAATTGTAAGGATTAAAGTTTACAGAAGAAATATCCGTATCAGTTTTAACTTTATTCCACCAAACATTCAAACGAGTATAAGTTGAAGGGTTGCCTACAATTTTATGCGCTGGTATAGGATTATTACGAGCCACAAATCTTGCAGAAATTGTTTTTCCCGTTTTAGTCTTACCTACATTGTGTAAAGTAAAGGTAGAACCTTGTTTGATACCCGTAAATACAGAACCACCATAAGTACCTTTAGAATCAGAGTGACCATAGAAGTCTTTATTCTCTAATCTATCATGTTCCAAATCTTTATCCAAAGTAAGAGTTGTGTTTTTATTCGCACCTAAAGCACCTTCTACAGTCTCAAGATTTGGAATACTTGAATCAAATACCGCAATCAACTTAGAATAATAATCCAATGAGCCACGTTTCGACTCATCAAATTCACCATAAATAGTAACACCGTTTGCGCCACCTTGAACTCTCTGACCTCTTAGCTCAGCTAACTTACGGTTGTATTCAGCTAAATCATTTTCATACTTAGCTAATTGCTCTTTGTATTTCGCTAAAGCTGCATCAGACTGACTTTGGTTATCGGTCCACGTTTTTAGAGCTTCTTCGTAGTTCTTCTTAGCTAAAGTATTTTCCTTATCGATAGCAGCGTCTTTCTTAGCTTTTTCTTTTACTGCATTTTCATAGTTAGACTTAGCAAGAGCGTTTTCTTGTTTGATACGCTCATTCTCTTTTGCTACACGCTCTCTCTCAGCTTTTAAGCGCTCATTCTTTTCTTGATTTTCTTTATCAATCTGAGCGTTTTTAGTAGTAGCATCTGCTAAGTCACTATCATACTGAGCTTTGGCTTTGTTATAAGAGTCTTGCTTATCCTTATTTTCGGTAGTAATCGTTTGATTTCTTCTTTACGATTAGCTACCTCCTCTCTGTACTTCTTAGACTCATCTATAACAGTGCTGGCTTGTTTGTCATAGTTAGACTCAATTTCAGCAGTTTTCTTAGCTAACTCATCTGGATTAGCTATCAAACCACCATCAACCTCAGTTTCTTTTACAATTAAACCTGCTTCTTTAGCAGCCGATACCGCAGATTCTACTTTTTCTCTACCCACAGTAACTTCAACAGAACCTGTTGACTTTTCTGCACTACCTTGGTCTTTTGTAGAATCCACCGTTGGGGAGTCTTGTAAACTTTTCGCATTTGTAGCTGGATTTGGATTTACTCGTTCATCTGCTCCAACTGGACTAGTCAACAAGCCTAAGGCAGCTAGACCAAGAATTACTCCACACGTTCCCCATCGTCTTGTTTTTCGGATTGAACCGTAAGCTCGTGTCTCATTATTAAATTTCATTATTCCTCCTTAATTTTTAATATAGTATTTAATACTATTCACTTTCGACATAATTTGAAGGAGCTCTCGCCCTAAAATATATAATTTCCATTTCTTTCTCCAACAAAAAAGTCACCAAGAAACCTTGATGACTTTACTTAATTTAATTTTCCTTAGATTCTCGTTTGATTTTCAACAAACTTAAAAGTAAAATAGTTAACATTCCAAAGAACCAAAGACTTGAAGTTTTTTCTCCCGTCTTAGGTAATTCGTATCTTGCAACAGGTGCTTGATAGACTGGATTTTTGACTTTTGCAACTTGCTTCTTAACTTGATCTTGCACATACTTTACAATCTTACCATTTTGAATCACTGGAACTGGATGTCCTCCAGCTCGCTCAATACTTGCCTTCTGAGCCTCTAACTCTTTTTTATGCTCAATTTCTTGTTGGGCTTCAAGATAATCGCGATAAGCCGACAACAGCTCTGTATGAGCCTCTAATACCTTTCTTTGTTCTGCTTTTGCAGCTTCTAGTTTTGAAATTGCTAACTCAAGAACTGATTTCTTTTCTTTCAAAATTTCTTGAGCAGCTTCAAGATTCACTTTTGCCTTTTCTAGGAGTTGAGGGGCATTCTTCAAAACTTCCACTCGCTCTTTTGATGCATTCAAGGCTTCAGTTGATTCTGAAAGTAAAGCTTGACGATTGAGAACAAGTTCTTTAATTCGAGTAAGTTCACCTTGTTTAGTAATCAATGCCTCTTTCACAGCAATCAAAGATTCATTCAGCGATTTCCATTCAGTTTGTTTTTCAGCTAGTTTATCTTTAGCTAACGTAAGTACTTCACGTTTGTTTTGTACATCCGCATTCAACTGTTCCAATGCTTCTTGCGCTTGTTTATTTTCTAATCCAGTTTTTTTAAGGTTTGCTTCTGCCTGCTTCAACTTAGCTTCTGCTTCTGGAGTTTTTAAAGCAATATTCTGAATATCATTACGATTAGTCACTGCATTTTGCGCAGTAACTTCTGCTTGAGTATATTCTGTCTGTGCTTGTTCTTTTCTAGCTTGTGCATCCTTACGATTCGTTTCCGCAGTATCATAAGTACCCTGAGCCTGTGCCACAGAGTTCCTAGCTACTTGAATTCTTTCCTGAAGACTAGCTAGATTGTTCTTAGTATCAACTTTAACATTTTGATGGAAACTATTTTTCAGCAAATCAATTATTTTAGAATCTGTTCCAACATAGTGCATCGCAATCAGACCAAGATCTATCTTTCGGGTTGCTACACCAATATACTGCATCGTAACCGACTCACGATCAAGTCCTGCAAAGTTTAAAGCATGGCCCCAATTAGCATGTTTATCATAAAACAGCATCATAATCATGTTGTTGTATGCCTGTTGTTTCAGATCAGCTAATGTTACTACATTAGCTGCATTTTGGAAGCCTATATTTTCAGCAAGCAGACCTTGATTACCTTGATTCAAACCAACTTCTTTCGCAACAGTATTCAAAGCATCTAGGTCATGACCGTACTGATTAGTAGATAGTTGAGTTGCTTTCTGTGCCACTTTCTGCATATCTCGATTCACTAAAACTGGAATATCATCTGTTCCCATCAATCGACGGAAATCATTAATCAGATGTGCATTGAAAATGGCAAGTTCATCTTGAATGTCAGTAGATAAATGATTGACATCAGTAATCACAGTCTTTTTATCTGCTTCACTCTGCTTAAATGGAGAAGTTGGATTTCCGTAATAAGTCGCACCACCATCTGGTGAGCTAAATCCAGCAGCAGTCATTCCTTTTTTGGCAATTTCTTGTAACTTATTTGAATTTTCTTCAGTTGGGTTATTGAAGTAAGCCTTTAATGCTTCTACATAGCCATCAGGATAAGTGATCGAGGTCGTTGTCAAACTGTCCAGGACACTTTGAGCCTTAGATAGATTCTCTTTAGCTACTTGATACTGATTTTCAACGTTAGTAGCTTGAATGGTTGCTTGATCTAGTTCCTGAGCTTTCACCAACCTAGTTGCTTCTGTACTCGTTACCTCTTCTTCTGCCTGTTTCAACTTAGAAGCACGTTGTTCATCTACTTTTTTAGCAAGTTTAAACTCTTGTCGAGCTTGTGATTCAGCTTTTTCGCTCATTTCCAAGTTTCGCTTAGCTGTTTCAGCATTGGCAACAATGCCTGCAACTCCAGTGCCGTCTAAAATAGCTTGTTTTTCAGCTACAATTTGTTCTGCATCTGTAACTTCCTCTGTTTTGTCAGCAAGCTTTCTCATAGCTTTTTGGACATTTGCTTCCTGATCTGTGACATTCTTTTCAGCTAGCTTTTGTTCCTCTCCAGCAGAGGTCAGTTCTTCTTGAGCCTTCTTCTCAGCAATTTCTTTTGCAGAGACATCTTCTTTTGCATACTGGATATTTTTAGGGGTAGCTTCCTTGACTACTTTCTCCGCTTGAGTAACAGTTGCAGTAGCTTCATCAACTACTTTCTCAGCCTCGTTCACCTCATTTTGAGCTGTGTTTACAATCTCCTCATGTTTTTTTACAACTGTGTTTACCTGATCCACATTTGCTTGGGAGATAGCAACATCAGTTTCTGTAACTGTTTTTTTAGTTTCTGTCTTCTGTTGGCCCCCTGAAATTGGCTCTGAAGGTCTTAATTCTTCTGCAGAAGCTTGAGTCGTTGCTCCAACCGCTGCTGTTGCAATTGCGCTAGCCAACACAAATTTCTTAACTTCATTCATGATTTCCATTTGATTTCTCCTTTTTGCTATTACTTAAAATAATGCTTATTTGAATAGTCTTTTAGTTCTCGTGAGATTTTATCAGACAATTTATTTGGTATAAAAGTCATAGATACCAGAATCCCTGATAATAAAAGAATAGCTGTAACTATGATCTGTATAATACTCATTTCTTCACCTTTTCATAACATCACCTATCTGCTTTCAGCAACAAAGAAATAATTCCTTGTTCCCTAAAACAGATAGATGAGGCTCTATCTGTTAAATTTTACCGCTAGGTCGATGATAACCTTTACCAGTTAGCTGTAAGATTGATTTATTTCCTTGTTTGATTCGTCTAGCAACTAAAATATCTCCACGTTTAATGGTGCGTATATCCCTATAGATTTTAGAGTAATCTGCAATCATTTCAACGGTTTGAAGTTTTCCTGCCACATATCCTTTTTTTGAAATAAGACCATACTTACTAGTTAATTTTATTTCTTCACCACTTGCAAGCCGTGCGGTTGCATCACCTTGCAAACCTAGTCGTCTTAAATCAGTGAGTGTAACCTCACTAGTTGATTTTATTTGATTCATATTGTCCTCCTTTTTGAATCAAAGGCTGATTTACAGCCATGCTGAGTTGATGCCGTACATCTCTACTGTGTTTTTTACGCACGATTTATAGTTTAGAAATCGCAAACTCTTTCGTCTTACGGGACAAGTCAACCGTGACTTTACATCATGCAGTCAGCACTAGATATACTTTCTAGATACACACCGCCCCTGTTCTTCTTTTATGCCTAGACTGCGCTAATCGGGACAGTGGGGATATTCAATTTTCAAAGGTCAAAAGTAGTTTTATGACTTGCTCAGGTCAAGTATTTTAGAAATATAGAACCGGTTGGGAAGATATAGCTTTCATAGCTTACCCTCCGTTAATTCTATCTTGGTTATTAAACAATCCCATAAAATCAATCCTCTTTCTGTTGCCATGATGAGAGAATTTGGCTGAGTTTCTCAGCTCTTTATTTTTTCGGTAAATCAAAAACAGCTTTAGAAATCGTGTAGATTTTCTCCTTCGGGCTACGACCTATCGTTAGCACTTTACCATCAATTGGTTTAAATTCATCTTTTAACATGTTTAAACTCCCTTAGAAAATTCTGATAAATAGCTATTCAGTTTCGTCTCCGATAGTTTATCTGGATAATAGTATGCAATCAGACTAGGACACTCATCAGGGAATTTTCTAGCGTGCTCACTTTGTCCTGATACCTCCATAAAGCCCTGTTCTTTTTCGATAAGTAGAGCCATTTTCCAGAAACGCATCATCATTTTGTAAAAGTAGGCTGGGACATTCTGGATTGGTTTTCCTTCAGCCTCTCCTGTTTTGATTTTGAAAATCAATTTATCAAGCTCACGTTCAATATCCTGTAGCCAAACCTCTCCATAAATTTCTTGATTAGCTAAGAGGTTCTTGTAATCTGTCTCAACTTTACGTTTGATTGATAAATCTTATTTTCAAGAATTTTTGCATCTTTTCCAAATAAACTGAGTTTCTGAACTAGTTTAGGAGAAAGAAAACCATGTTGCCCCATCTTAAATGCTTCAGAAATTGATAAACCAGATAAAGATGACTCGCCCTCGTATCGATTAGTATCGTATGAGGACTCTGTCTGACTCCTCTCTGTATTTATTCCGTCCGCTTCGTGGACGTTTTGAAGTCCATTTTGCGGAAGTCCATTTTTGATACTTTCGCTATTACCAATGCTTTGGGGTACTTTTTCATAGAGAACTTTACCAAAAGCATTAACCCTCTTCAGTAACTCACCATCAGCTGAATAGTGCTCCACTATTTCTAAATTAGCATCTACTAGCTGAAGATAAAGTCTATTTGGCTTATTGAGTCCCTGCCTAACTTCCCGTAAGAGACCATGTTCTTGCAGTTCTTTCTTGATCTTAGTAACCTTCATCTTTCCCTTATCAAGTAGTAACATCAAGTCAGAAACTGTAAAAATTAGAAAGACCGCTCCGTTTTCATCAACGTAATCTCTATTCCCCTTCTGGAATGAACTGATACTTAATTTACAACGATTATAGAGAGCCCCATAAGCTAACTTGGCATCAGATGAAAGACTCGTGTAGGAACTAGTCAATTTGACATAGCCGTTCTCATTGTGTTGAATACGAGTGAAAAAGATTTCTGGAATTTGATAAAAAGTTAAAGTAGCTAGTTGATCAATCGTGATATCTGCCATTAGTATCCTCCTACAACTTGTAACCTCAAGCCACCAGCTTCAGGAAAATAGACAAGGTGAGCCTGTTCTAATTCTTCAATAGCTGCAATCGCACGCTTTCTAGTCCATCCCATCGTCTTCATCAAATCGAAAATCATTACGTCTCTAGTCACATTTGAGAAGTTTGTTTGGTGTTGTTTCATATGTGATCCTTTCTTTACTTGATTAGTCCAAAATAGTTGAACAGTGATAATAAAACTACAAAAGCATTTAGGGTGAAAACAACTAGAAAAAGTATAAAGGGTTTAGGTTTATTTCTGTGATAAGAGCTGATAAACATGCCGTATGAAGCAATAGCAAAAATTAGATTAAATATATTCAGAATACTCATCAAGTTTTTCCTTTCTTAATTTTTATTATAGATCTGCACTCCTTATCTGTTCGAGAACATCTCTTTCCTTTTTATCAAGTTCTATGTATTCTTGTAGGAGTTTTGACTTTTTTTCACTGATAAAAGAAAGTTCTTTAACTAACTCTATCAATATTGTTGCGTTTGGTTTATTAGTCGTAAAGTTCTCTTCATAACCGAGGAGATATGGGATAGATACTCCAAAGTATTCAGATAGAATTTGCGCATTTTTTGCATTTGGACTTCTACTCCCTTGGTTGTAATTTCCGAGAGTAGAGTAGCCTATACCTGTAGCCTCACTTATTTCTTTAAGAGATAATTTACTATTTTTAACCAGTGTTTGAAATGGAGTCATATTTGCTTCCATCAATACAAGAATCATCATCAATCCCCATCAAATAAGCAACCGAGACACCGAAATACTTAGCAAGTATCTCTGCATTATTTTTTTTAGGATTACGCTGATTTTTTTTATATCCAGAAAGTGTAGTTATAGGTATACCCGTATTTTCACTAACCTCTTTCAAAGTAACCCCATGATCCTCCATAAGTTTTTCCAGTCTGTTAGGTGGTTTCCTAAAAAGTAAATCATTGTTATCCATTTTCTACCTCCACTACTATTCTAACAACAGTGTTTTCTGTTAATAATCAAATCCCAGCTAATTTTCAATCAATATCTGACATTTTTTCTCCCAAAACACAAAAAAGAGTTAACGGAATTTTCCGTTAACTCAATATTTTCTATTTACCTCAAAACACTAGACACTTACATAGCAGAATTCCTAAAAAAATCGCAACTAAACCACCTAGGTAGGTTAAGGCTAGGTAGCTATAAAATACCTTCTTATCACTTAACAGTCTTTGAAGTTCATCATTCAAGGTCGAAAAAGTTGTCAAACCACCACAAAATCCTGTTGCTAGAATAGCATAGACTTCCTTAGACTCCACATGATTGTAGAATAATCCAATTAAAAAACAACCTAGAAGATTGGCTATAAGCGTTCCCAAGGGCAATTTAGAAGCTTGATTATAGCGAGAAAAGAAATACCGTACGAGCGCTCCGAAGCCACAAGCAATTGCAAGATAGACCATTACCATTTCTTCCTCCCTAGAAAATAAGCCAAGAGTAAACCTCCACCGATACTCAAAAGTAAATACATGACCAAACTAAGATACCGCCCTGTATCCAGTAGTTTCACAGCATCAAGCATGAGACTGGAAAAGGTTGTCAAACCACCACAAAAGCCCGTCCCCAGCGCTAAAACCAAGCCCTTACTTGTTCCCTTATAGACCAGATATCCCTTGACAAGATAAACCAAGCAGAAAATACCCAGATAGTTAACAAAGAGAGTTCCCCAAGGAAAGTCTGGACTGGCTAGTAACCAAGTGGAAACTAGATAGCGGACCAATCCGCCCAACATGGCAGCTAGAAAAATCCCTAGCGGATAAAATTGTTCTTTTTTCATTTGATATTTTGATCCTGATAATCACGCGAACGTTTGAGTAGATCCGAAAAAGTCGCTACAATAGTCTCCTGATAGCGCTTGTCCTCTACACGACTTCTAACCTTTTCAAAAATAACTTCTTCTCTCTTGGTATCTAAAATCGGTTTACCCGAAGCTTTCTTATAAGCCACAACCCCTTCAACTAAGTGCATTCGTTCTTCTAGAAGTTTAACAATTTGATCGTCGATTTGATCAATTTCTTGGCGAATAATATCTAAATCCATACAGTATCCTCCTTTATTTGAATTATTGTATCAAAAAGTCACTAAATAGGCTAGTAAAATCCCAACTCTCGATAAGAAAAATGCACTGATTGATTACATCAGCGCACGTTTATGCTTATCCTACTTTAGCAGCCAATTCTTCTGCGAATTGTTCCAAGCGTTCAATGTCTTCTTCCTCGGCAGAAAGATCAACTTTAACACACTCTGAACCTTTTTCTGCCCCTGTTGACACAAAAACACGGTCAAAGTCATCAACAGCTTTACAGAATTCATCGTAGAAGGTATCTCCTGAGCCGACCACTCCGTAGATTTTGCCATTCAAATTGAGATCAGCTAAATCTTCGTAGAAGTCCATCATCTCATCAGGCAATTCTCCATCACCATAAGTATAGGTCGCAACGATAGCGATGTCAGCTTCCAAGAAGTCTGAAGCGTCAACCGTTGTACATTCGTCAACATCGACATCCAAGCCCAAGTCACGTAATTTGTCTGCTACAATGTCTGCAATTTCTTCGGTATTACCGGTCATACTGGCAAATACAATTTTTGCTAATGCCATATCGTCCTCCTCAATTTATCTTTCTCCATTATATCACATCTTTTTCATTTTAAAAATAAAAATTCTTGTGCTACAATGAAATGAGAAAGAATTGAGGTTATTTATGGACATTTGCCATCAAATTTTAGAAAAAATCAAAGAATACGACACGATTATCATTCATCGTCATATGAAACCAGACCCTGATGCCTTGGGAAGTCAAGTGGGCTTGAAAGCTCTTCTCAAACATCATTTCCCAGAAAAAAACCATCAAAGCAGTTGGTTTTGATGAACCAACTCTTACTTGGATGGCTGAGATGGATCTTGTTGAAGATAGTGTCTACCAAGACGCCCTTGTCATCGTCTGTGATACAGCTAATACTGCTCGTATCGATGATAAGCGCTACAGTCAAGGTGACTTTCTCATTAAGATTGACCACCATCCAAATGATGATGTATACGGTAACCTATCTTGGGTGGATACTAGTTCAAGTAGCGCTAGCGAGATGATTACCCTATTTGCCGAAACAACCCAACTGGCCTTATCAGATCGCGCTGCTGAGTTGCTCTTTGCAGGAATTATCGGTGATACAGGTCGCTTCCTCTACCCTTCTACCACTGCACGGACTCTTCGACTGGCTGCTTATTTGAGAGAACAAAACTTTGACTTTGCGGATCTCACCCGCAAAATGGACACTATAAGCTACAAAATTGCTAAACTGCAAGGCTACATCTACGACCATCTTGAAGTGGATGAAAATGGTGCAGCGCGCGTTATCCTGAGTCAAGAAGTCTTGAAACAATTCAATGTTACCGATGCTGAAACTGCAGCCATTGTCGGTGCACCTGGACGCATTGACAGCGTCAGTCTCTGGGGAATTTTTGTAGAGCAGGCTGATGGCCACTACCGCGTTCGTTTACGCAGTAAAATCCATCCCATCAATGAAATTGCCAAGGAACATGATGGTGGAGGCCACCCTCTAGCAAGTGGTGCTAATTCCTATAGCCTAGCAGAAAACGAAATCATCTACCAAAAGTTAAAAAACTTGCTTAAAAACTGATAAAATACTTGCCAAACTTTTCAGAATCTGATAGACTAGTATGGTAACAATCTATGGCTCGCAAAGAGACCATGGCAGAAAGGAAATATTGCAAAATGAAAAAAGATATCCATCCAGAATATCGCCCAGTTGTCTTCATGGACACAACTACTGGTTACCAATTCCTTAGCGGTTCAACAAAACGCTCTAACGAAACAGTTGAGTTCGAAGGCGAAACTTACCCATTGATCCGTGTGGAAATTTCATCAGACTCACACCCATTCTACACTGGACGTCAAAAGTTCACTCAAGCAGATGGACGCGTGGATCGCTTCAACAAAAAATACGGTCTCAAATAATGATAAAAAGAACAGTTTTGGCTGTTCTTTTTTCTTTCTTCAAATCAACTGCTGTTTTTATGTTCCAAACTCAAAAAACTTTGCACTCTCTATAGCTACACAATGGTTTCCAGAGTACAAAGTTTTTTTATTAGACAAGGTTTAGTCTTCCTTATCTTGATTTTCAGTTCCTTTAACTGCTTTTTTAAATTCAGATAGCATTTTACCGATTGACTCACCTAGTTCAGGCAATCGTTTTGGTCCAAAGATCAAGAGAGCTCCTAAAACGATGATAATCAATCCTGGTGCTCCAATATCACGTAAGATTCCCATTTCTCTCTCCTTTCTGCTTGCGTTTCATAATGTATTTGCTGATAGCAATACTCAATTCATAAAGTAAAATCAAGGGGGCGGTCATTGCCAAATCGCTGACAAAGTCAGCTGGTGTCAATACGACTGCAAGTACCAATAAGATAAAATAAGCATATCGGCGATAAGCAATCAATAATTTTGATCCAATAAGTCCAATCGACGTCAAAAAGGCAATGATAACTGGCAATTCAAAAATCAATGCCAAGGGCAAGGTCGTTTGAAAAACAAAGGACAGATAATTTTGGGCGGTTAACTGCGTTTCAAATAGCCCTTCTCCTAGCCCTAATAAAACCTGAAGTAAGGCTGGTGTTACAAAGTAAAAACCAAAAGCCAGTCCAACTAGAAAACAAAGAAAGCTAGCTGGAATATAGGCAAAAATTGCTCTAGCTTCTTCCTTCTTTAAACCTGGTTTGATGAAAGACCAAATATGATACACCATGTAAGGTAGGGTGATGGTAAAGGCCATCAGACTAGCCAAGCGTATGTAAATCCATAAAATATCATTAGGTCCTAAAACAATCAACTTTTTCTGAAAAGATTGGGTCACATACTGGTAAATCTGGTCTGCAAAAAGCAGAGAGACACAGAATACCCAAAAGAAACAAATGACTACTGCCAATAATCTCTTTCTAAATTCTACCAGATGTTCAACGATTGTCAATTCTTTTCTATCCATCTATTTTTCACCCTGTCTGAAAGTGACAATCAAAACGATAACAACAAAGACTAGCTGGCTGGCCAAGCCTTCCCAACTTGGATAAATTCCAAGAAGGTCGATTGTTGGAAATCCTGTCAGCAAGTGGTTAGGAGCCATATTGGTCAACTGAAGAGCATGGACACTAACTCCCAGCATCTTGAAGGCTAGGGCATAAATCATCCAAGTCAGGATAAAGAAGACCTTATGGGGCAGGAAAAATTGACTGGCCTTGTTCATCACAAGGGCAATAATTATCAGAACCAGTAAGGCAAGTGAAATTCCTAAGACAAATTCAAAGCTGGAAATCCTTGGTAAAATCCCAACATAAAAGAGAATGGTTTCTGCTCCCTCACGGAAAACAGCTAGAAAACTGAGAGCAAACATGGAAATAAAGGAGCCTGTTTTGGTCACTGTTTCCATTTGTGACTCCATAAAAGCATTCCATTTTTTGACTGAAGATTTGCTGTGGAGCCATATTCCAATCAAAATCATCATAGCAACTGCAAAAATCCCCGCTGCTCCTTCGATGATTTCACGATTGGAGCCTGATGCCACTGCTGGAAAGGCAAATTGCAGGATGAAAGCAATAAGGAGACTAGCCATGATTCCTGTGATAGCACCACCATAAACCCACTTGAGTCCTTTACGCATCTTGGCTGCTTTCAAGGTCGTTACCAAGGCCATAACGATTAAGAGGGCCTCTACTCCTTCTCTTAGGAGAATCAGCATAGCATCAAAGGTATTGTAACGTGCGCTAGTATCAATTTGTGATAAATCTGCAATCAGTTTTTCTAATTTTTCTTGGTATTCCTTTTCGCTTCCCTTGACCATAATCACAGGGCTTTCGCTTTCCACTTGACTATAGAGGGATGGATTGGTCGTGCTAACAGAGCCCTCAATCGTTGGCCATATAGTGATGAATTCCTTCATACTTGCTGCTCCTGATGGTGAATCACCAGCTTGGAATTGTTCCAAAGCCTTCTTCAAAAGGGCAATACCATCTTTAAGACTTAAATCAGAAGATGTTGCTACTACTTCTTTTCCAGTTACAAAATCATCAATAGCCTTTTTTTAAGTCCTCAAAGGAAGTCTGGATTGAGTTGAAATCTGTAGGCTCGGTTTCCATGCTACTACGCAGGAAGGAAATAGCTGTTTCAACACGTCCATAATGAGCTGTACTATTTTCACGAACCACACTTTCATTGATGGCCCAAGTGGAATTCATTTTCTTAAAGGATTCACGGACCTTTTCCAAATCTTTGGAAGCAATGGCCTGTTCCAGAGATTCAAAACGAGGACTTAAACGGTTGACCAATTTTTCCTTTTCCGCATCTAGGTCAACAGGATTTTGTTCTTTTTCAAAGGCTAATAAGGCTGAAGAAAGTTGAGTGAGTTTATCTTCAGTAATCTCGCCTGACTGGACTAACTTTTCCTTGACGACTTTACCAGCCTCAGAATTGCTGTCTTTTACTCTCTCAAAGTCTGTTGCCATCTCTGTAACGAGTTTCTGAGCCTCAGACTGATTGCCATTTTTGACTGCTTTAGACGCATCTGTGATTTTCACGAAGTAAGAACTTAGACTCTCTTGGGCACCTACTGGAGAAAGGATTAAAAAAGACAAAACTAAACAAGTAACCAGCTTCTAGCCTTCCAATAATTTCTGACCAATGTAGCCTCCTTTCTCCACACCACCAAAGCAAGCAAAAAGTCCACTACCGATGTGAGTGATGTATTCATTCATCTTATCTGTAGCACCTAGATTGGTTTGAACCTTGACAAAATTATCAGGATCCTTCTGGAAAGAAATGAAGAGCAAGCCCGTATCAAACTGACCAGTCTTTTCATCAATCCCATCTGAGTAAGAATAAGAACGACGCAAAAGGGGCTTGTCCACTTCCTTAGCCAAACGAACATGCGAATCATCAGGTAAGAGACTCAAATCCACTTCATCAAACTCATTTTTCTTACCAAAAGGGGCACCACTTTCCTTGTAACGACCAAAAGTATTTTCTTGTTCTTCGAGACTAGTGCGGTCCCAAGTCTCTAAAAACATTTGAATCCGACGAACTGCCATATAAGATCCATTTTCCATCCAGTCCTTACTATCAGCCCAGATAACGCGGTCAAAGTCTTGCTCCTTGGTTGGATTTGCTGTTCCATCCTTAAAACCAAAGAGGTTACGCGGAGTCTCCATTCGATCTCCGATAGCTGCAAATCCAGACTGACTCCAACGGAGGGTCACTGCATTTCTGCCCTTACGGATAAGATTACGAATAGCGTGAAAGGCAACTTGCTCATCATCCGCACAAGCCTGAATGACAATATCTCCACCAGTATATTTTTCACGTAATTGCTCTTTAGGAAAAGGCGGTAAATCCCTGAACACTTGAGGACGCTTATTTTCCAAGTTCATCTTTTTCAAGAAACTGGCAGACACACCAAAAGTCAATGTCAAACGATGAGGATTGAGCCCAACTGTCTCACCAGTATCGCTAGGAGGCAAGAGAGCATTCTGTCCATCTTTTTTGACCAATTCCCCCTCAACCAACTTGGCACTATAATCCGTCCAATCCTTGAATAGCTGGATAATCTTATCCTTATCCGTCGTATGCAGGTCCAGGACAACAAAATAGATATTCTTCTGCATGGGCGTACTAATCCCAGCTTGATGCTTGCCATAAAAAGCAATTTTTTCATTTCCGTACGAGATTTTTTCCTGAGTACCTAGCTTAGGTGCGAAAAAAGCAGAAGCACCAGAGAGTCCTAGCGCTAAACCAGCCCCTCCAATCCCTGCTTTTTTAAGAAATTCTCGACGGTCCATTTTCTTCTCAAAAAACTTTTCGTCTTTTTCAGTCATGACTCTTATTCTCCACTAAGAAATTTACCCATTTGTGACAGAGGTTCACCAAGTTTTGTCACAGCTTCCGACAATTCTTTAGTATCTTCTTTTGTCAAATCTGTATAAAGTTTGTAGTGTTCCTTGTCGGTCATGTGTTTGTCCAACAAACTATTGACAGACTTGAAGTCTGCTTCCAATTCTTTAACTAGGTTAGCATCTGATTTTTCAAGCAAAGGTTTAAAGAGTTGGAAAATCTTCTCAGCTCCCTCAATATTGGCACGGAAGTCATACAAGTCTGTATGAGAATAAATTTCCTCTTCACCTGTAATCTTACTTGTTGCCACTTCGTTAAGCAAGTCGACTGCCCCAGTCAGCATAACCTTGTAGTCCACATCAACAGTTGCAATCTTGGCTTTCAGTTCCTTGATATCATTGACCAACTGATTGCCGTAGCTTTCAGTTCCTTTAGTTGTATTGTCTTCCCAAAGGATACGTTCGATACGGTGGAAACCAGACCAACCTTCTTCTGTCTTGTTTTCGTCCATGTAGTCTGCCAAACGGAAGTCAATCTTGACATCTGACTCACCAAAACTTTCGGCGATTGGTTCTGAACGCTCATAGGACATACGAATCAGTGGATAAACCTTTTTGGCTTCTTCTAACTTACCTTCTTTCAAAAGTTTGACAAAGCCTTCCGTATCTGTCAAAAGTTTATCAATTTGCTCTTGCACAAAAGTCTTATAGTCAGCTGTGGCCTTATCAAGCATTTTTTGCTTATCTTCAGACAAGGCTGTTACCTTAGACGAATCGGTTGTATCTGCTGATTTTTCAAACCTAACAGCACAAGCTGTCAATAGCAAGGCTGAAGATAAAAGGACAAAACCTAGTTTTTTCATTGTTTACTCCTATTGGTTCAGAAAACCTGAATTAATTTTACGTTTCATTATACCATGTTTTCACTCATTTTTCAATGAATTTTCAGAAAATTTAATGTTGAGTAATTTATACTAATAATAGACTTTTAACATCAAAATTGATAAAATAAGAAGGAAAATAAGATAAAAGGAAACTGTAAATCACCATGATGAACATGCAAAACATGATGCGCCAAGCACAAAAACTTCAAAAACAAATGGAACAAAGCCAAGCTGAACTTGCTGCTATGCAATTTGTTGGCAAATCTGCTCAAGACCTTGTTCAAGTGACCTTAACAGGTGACAAAAAAGTTGTCAGCATTGACTTTAATCCAGCTGTCGTTGATCCAGAAGATCTTGAAACTCTTTCTGATATGACTGTTCAGGCCATCAACTCTGCTCTTGAACAAATCGATGAAACGACTAAGAAAAAATTAGGTGCTTTCGCTGGAAAATTGCCATTCTAAGCATAAGAAAAACAAGCATTCGAGAGAATGCTTGCCTATCGTGGGAGGAACAACTGTTCCTCTTTTTTTACTAAAAAAATTAAAAGAATTCCATAGTATGTTTGAAAAAGCAATTCAGTATACTCTGGGTCTTCTTGCGCAATGGTAACCTGGTCTTGAATCATTTCCAAGTCATCCGTTATCATGCCATCAGCTCCCAAATGAACTGATTTATCAAAGGACTCTGAACTATTGATGGTCCAAACGTACAATTTCTGATCCGTATTCCAAAGCTTGTTGACAAAATTTTCATCTAAAGTTGAATACTCCATGGTGTAACCTGTAGCCTTGGTTCTTGGAAAAATACTATTATAAGGTAGGATGAAAAAGACTGGAATTTGTGAGTCGTAGGCTAGCACCTGATCAATCACATGGTAGTCCAAGGATTGCATTTGGTGCCCATTCTGCTTAAGAACCGTTCCATATTTTCCCATAAATCGTTTCATCATATCTGGGCTATCTTTTCGACTGGTTTTTATCTCAATAAGGAGTTTTTGATGCAATTCATTGGCTTTATTGAGATAGTCATCAAAACTGGACACCTTGCTATGATAACCATTTTCTGAAATATCAAGTTTGGTTAATTCTTTCAAAGTGAGATCCTGTGGATTGGCATTAACTCCTGTCAGATGCTTGATATTGGCATCATGCATCATGACAAACTGGTCATCTTTTGTTTCTTGTACATCCGTCTCAACAAAATCTGGACTTAGTTGGGCTGTCTTTTCTAAAGATTGAACTGTATTCTGCACACCATTCTTATTAGATACTCCCCTGTGAGAAATGATTAAAGGTTTATGTGAAACTGGAGCTTCTAAATAAACATAACCCTCAAGAGCGAAAAAGATACAAGCACAGCCCATCACTCCCCATCTCATCCAGTGGTCTTTCTTTCTCCTTGGTGTGATTTCTAGTTCTTCTCCTGTTAAGAAGGAAACAAACTTAATGAGAAAAGTAAGTCAAAACCATATAGTGGAAATTCTTAATCAAGACAAAGTTAATCATTCCCATCACAAGAGATTCCTTATGGGTCAAACCATCCATCAGTGCCTGACTTGCCAAGATTGGAATCAATAAAAGAATGAAAAATAGGTAGGTTTTGACGACAATCCAAAGCAAGTTCCAAGTATAAAACCAGGAGTGCTTTCTTGTCTTCTCTAGACTGTATCTGACAGCTTCTTTGACTGTTTTCTTCTCAAATAAAAGCTGAGATAGGGCAAACATGAAACGCACTGAAATGTAAAAATAGAAGTAGAGCCAGAATAGTAACCACTATACCCAGAAGCCAATACTTGTCTTCCACATAATCAACGATAAAGTCTGGAATGACAATTTTATTTAGGTAGTAAATCTTTAAAAATCTTTCGAATCAATGGAAAGAGCATCATGACATAAAAGAAGATAAAGGTTATCTTGGAAATCGTCACTTGCTTCATAAACAAGAAACTCTGACGAAAGACCTTGCGACTATACTCCAGCAGGGTTCTCCTTTCATGATAGAGGAGGTGTCGAGCTCCGATAAAGAGAAGTCCTATCTGGTAATAGGCGACCAGTAAATTAACAATCACCAGAACAAATAAAGCGAGACTAACAAAGGGAGAACCCTTTATAATAGCGAAAATATTATTGTAGGAAAGAAAGAGATAACCTGTCTGACGGAGTAACAGTCCAGCAATCCAAGAATTAAGCGGTAACCAGACAAACTCAATCATCATAAATATCAAGAAAAAGAGAAAGAGAATTTTTATCTAGATTAAAGTATATCTGCTTAAAAACCTAGATTTTTAGGTTTTTCAGGTTTCATAGGCACTCCTAGTCAAATAATTGAGACAAGTCCAAGCCTCCAAAAGGATTGTTCGAGAGACTACTTTCTGTCCCTAACAATTCTCTAGCTTGATCCGACTCTAGAAAGGACTCGTAAACACGCGCCGTCATACGAGCATCCTCTAAACTATTATGAGACTGACCTTGAAATCCAAGAAATGAGGCAACAGTTTGCAACTTGAGATTAGCAATACCATGTAAATCCGAACTCCGACGTTCAAAAGCTTCATCATACAAGTCCACCTTATACTGCTGGCTATAGTCTAAACCATGCTCTGCTAGAATAGGCAAATCACTTTTTAGCAAAGATTGTAGCCAACCATGGGTAAAGAACCCACAAACTCTTGGAATTCTTTTATAACTTCCTCCACTGGAGGAGCATCTTTTAAGGTCTCAGCCGTAATCCCTGTCAAACCATTGATAAAACTCTTTAGAGGCACACTAGTATGGACATAGGAATCATAGGCATCGATTTCCTGACCATCTCTAAAACGCACTGCCGATACTTGAATCAAGTGTGTTTGCCCTTCATGCTGATTAAATTCTAAATCGAAAGCAATGTAATCTTCTAATCGTTCCATTCTATACTTCTCCCATACGGTTATTTTACTTGAGCAACTATACTATTTAGAAATAAAAGAAGCCATCAGGTTAGCATTTAACCTAAACAGCTCCTTGATTATCCTCCAAATAAACGAGCAAAAAAGCCTTTCTTAGTGGATTGGACTTCTTCTTTTGCTTGGTCCAGCTCTAGCTTAAGATTTTCTTGATCCTTCATTGCTTGAAGGGTCAATTGTTGCTGCTGATCGAGTTGTTTGTCTTTCTCAGCAATCTGACGGTCTTTGATACGCATCTGCTCGTCTTTTTCTGATAACTGACGATCCTTGGCTTTTAATTGTTCATAGAGACGAAGAATTTCTGCATTCTTCTCATCAACCAGAATCTCCATCAGTTCACGTTGCTTGACATCTTCACTGACAGGCTCATCTTCAAAAATCGTTTTTTTATAGATTTCTTCTAGCTTAATCAAGCCACTTCTGGTAACAACTGTTACCCCTTTGTCATTTTTATCTGTGTCTTCTTCTGGTAATTCTTTGACACGGTTATTGATTGCTTGGCGAGATAATCCTAAGACCTCTGCAATCTCACTGACGGTCATTTCAATACTCATAATATCCTCTGAAACGTTTTCTAGCTTTTCTTTACTTAAATCTTATCATAAGCTAGAAAAACTGTCAAATTTTCGCTTAATTTAAGGCCTTCAAAAAGGCTAATAAGACTTGAGCAGAGCGATGTCCAGCTTCAATAATAAACTCATCAAAAGAGATGTTTGCTTCATGGTTGGCATTGTCACTCATAGCTCGGATGACTAAAACTGGAAGATTAAGAGCATGCGCTGCCTGAGCAATAGCGGCCCCCTCCATCTCAACGGCTAAAACTTCTGGGAAATGGGACTTAATCGCTTCTATCCTATCATTTCCTGCAACAAAACTATCTCCTGTAGCAATCAAACCAAGATGCCAGTTCTGGTCCAATTGAGATAAACTCTCTTGAATTTTGGCAACAAAGGTTTTATCTGATTCGAAATACAGCGGTTGTTGCGCCATTTGTCCATAAGCATAGTCAAAAGCTGTAACATCCACGTCATGATAGGCTAATTTGTCAGCAATCACAACATCCCCAATAGCAATACCTTCTGCTACTGCCCCAGCTGATCCCGTATTAATTAAAGCATCCACTTGAAAATGGTCAGCCAAAATCGCCACACTCATAGCAGACATGACCTTACCAATTCCACTTTCTACAAGAACGACTTCATGCGAGGCAAGGTTTCCTGTATAATAGGTATTCCCCAAAACAACATGCTCCTGAGCATTGTCTAAATGCTGGACCAGATAAGCCAGTTCTTCTGGCATAGCCGCAATAATTCCTATTTTCATTTCAATTCCTTTTCTATTACAACAGTTTCATTGCTAAGACAAGCAAAATCAAGAGAAAGATGACTGCGAATAAGATTTTATTTAATTTAGAATTGAAGACATTTCTCTTGGTATTTTCAATGCGACGGCTTTTATGAATAGACGGTTCGACCTGAATCTTCAAGGTGTCCTGACTAAATCCATGATCCTTAGGATTGGCATAACCAAAACGGGAAGAAGATGTTTGTAAAATCTTAGTTTCCTCATCATCTAGCAAAGGGGGACCTGAAATTTTTTCTCCTCTATTAGCTCTTTCAATCATTTCATCCGTTAATAAAGGTTTACCCATACTGACCTCCTCTATTTTTTGTGCAATTCCCAATATTGAACAGCCATAATTGTCTTGGCATCACAAATATGACCTGATTGGATCAATTCCTTGGCTTCTTCTAGACTTACTTCTAGGACTTCCAAGGTTTCATCATCATCCTGCGGACGCGGATTTTCCACCTTTGTCAAATCGCTGGCTAGGTATAGTTTTAACTTCTCATTACAAAAGCCAATAGCTGAATAAAAGTCATACAAGAGTTCTAACTTCCCTGTATAGGCTGTTTCTTCCTCCAGTTCACGAAGGGCTGCTGCAACAGGGTCTGTATTTTCTCCTACTTCCAGTTTTCCAGCTGGAATCTCGTAAGACACAGCCTCGATGGCTTTGCGGTACTGCTTGACCAAGATAAGTTTTTGCTCATCCGTTACAGCTAAAACGCAGACAGCTCCATTGTGGAAAATCAAATCGCGTTGAGCAGTTCCCTTACCTTCTGGTAATTCAACCTGATCTTGGACCAGTTTAAAAATTGGTCCTTGATAGATTTCTTTTCGACTAAGCGTTTTTTCTTCAAATTCCATGACAGGCTTCTACTGATTCTTAGGATGATGAGGAAGGCGTGTTGCATATTCGTCTTTATTGACCTGACGACCACGACCAATAGCAATCGCATCCGCTGGAACGTCTTTAGTAATAGTTGAACCAGCACCAACGAGGGAATTATCACCTAACTCAACTGGGGCAATAATGGTTGAATTTGAACCAACAAAGACATTGTTGCCAATGACTGTCTTGTATTTATTTTTACCGTCATAGTTGACTGTAATAGTTCCTGCACCGAAATTAACCTTGCTACCCACTTCACAGTTTCCGATATAAGTCAAATGACCAGCCTTAGTATTCTCACCGATTGAAGACCCTTTCACCTCAACAAAGTTACCAATATGAACTTGGGCACCCAGACTTGAACCTGGACGAATGTGGGCATACGGACCGACTGTCACTCCGTCAGCAACACTACTTTCTTCAATCATAGAGTTGGTAATGATAGCTCCTGCTCCGATAGTGCTATCCACCACATAAGTTCCATTTGTCAAAACAGTCGCAGAGACCAATTTTTCGTTTTCCCTTTCAAGGTAACATTGGCTTCGATTTGAACTTCAGGCGCAATCTCAACATCAATATCGATATAAGTTGCTTCTGGATTGACAAAGCTAACACCATTGACCATGTGCTGATGATTAATGCGACGACGCATAACTGACTCAGCTGTCGCAAGTGCCACACGGTCATTTACCCCAAGACTTTCATCAAAATCTTTCAAAGTATAAGCACCAACTTTTTTTCACCAGCTTCACGGAAAAATTCCAATGACATCTGTAATATAGTATTCGCCTTGAGCGTTATTAGTATTAATATTTTTTTCAAAGCCTCAAACAAACGCTCGTTGTCAAAGACGTAAGTTCCAGTGTTGATTTCCTTGATTTGTTTTTTTCAAAAATCTGTAGCATCCTTCTGCTCAACAATGCGAAGAACCTCAGCATTCTCATTACGCACAATTCGTCCATAGCCAAAAGGATTATCTGTTTCAGCAGTCAAGATAGTCGCCACATTTTTATGATTGATGTGGAAATCAATCAAGTTTTTCAAGCTTTCACCTGTGATTAAAGGAGTATCTCCTGCAATGACCAAGGTGTGACCTGACAAACCTTCTAAGATTGGCTCTGTCATCATAACCGCATGACCAGTTCCTAACTGTTCAGATTGAGTCACAAATTCTGTCTGTCCAGCCAAGACCTCTTCAACCAATTCTGCCTTGTGTCCGACAACTGTTACTGTCTTTTCAGGTTGGATAGCTCCCACACTACGGAAAACATGTTCCAACATAGAAATACCCGCAACCTTGTGCAACACTTTTGGCAAATCAGATTTCATGCGAGTCCCTTTACCCGCTGCTAAAATAATGGCATAATTTGACATAATCTTCTCTTTTCTCTAGAAATTCCCTTTTATTATACCATATTTCAAATCATTCCGCTCCCTAGAATGAAAAAATGCTCCAAAGTCCTTTCCTTAACCCATTTTTTGAGTATTTTTTTTGATTTTTTCCCATTTTTAAGGTAAAATTATGAGATATGAGAAAGAAAATTAATCCGCTTATTTTATTTGGTTTTTTTGGGATTATGATTTTCATTTTAATCCTGAATCGCCCTCGTTTTGAGGAACATCCTGTAAAAACAAAGTCAAATATCGCGCAAGTAGAAACACAAGCGCTACACAATATAGATAAACCAGTGATTGATGTTTCTGGTTGGCAGCGTCCTGAGGAAATTAATTACGATACTCTGTCTCAAAACATTTCTGGAGCTATCGTTCGCGTCCATAGTGGTGCTCAAACGTCCAAAGAGAACGATGCTTCCTTTGTTAATGGGGTAGATAAGGCCTTTAAAACCCATATTACCGAGTTTCAAAAACGAAATGTCCCAGTTGGGGTCTATGCCTTTGTAGCTGGAAAAAGTGTCCAAGAAATGGAAAAGGCCGCTGAAGTTTTTTATAACGCTTCATCTCCATACAGCCCTAGCTACTATTGGCTAGATGTGGAAGACAAAACCATGTCCAATATGAACGAGGGTGTTGAAGCTTTCCGAGCAAAGCTAGAATCACTGGGTGCTAAAAACATCGGAATCTACGTCGGAATCTACTTCATGGAAGAACACAGTATTGATACAGACAAGTTTACCTCTGTTTGGATTCCTTCCTATGGTTCTGACTCAGGATTTTACGAGGCAACTCCTAAGACTGATTTAGATTACGACATTCATCAGTACACTTCTAAAGGAAAAATTGCTGGCTTTGACCACGATTTGGATATCAACGTTATCTCTTCCCTAAAAAACAAAGAAGAAACCTTTAGAAAACTCTTTTTAAAACCTTAAAAGCATTTGTTTACCATTTGCTTTTTCTTTTTGTGTTTGATTATGATACAATATAGTAAGGAGTTTTTGAAATAGAAATAGTTGGAGGAAGTATATGTTCTCATGGTTAGCACGCCTTATTAAAGGGATTGTCATTGCTCTTGGATTTATCCTACCGGGAATTTCTGGAGGAGTTCTAGCAGCAATCTTAGGAATTTATGAACGGATGATTGGCTTTCTGGCCCATCCCTTTAAAGACTTTAAAGAAAATGTTTTGTACTTTATTCCAGTTGCCATCGGTATGCTTCTGGGAATCGGCTTATTTTCTTATCCGATTGAATACCTTCTTGAAATTATCAGGTCTTTGTCTTATGGAGCTTTGCAGGTGCCATCATTGGTACAGTTCCTAGCCTCCTCAAGGAATCAACTCGAGAATCTGACCGAGACAAGATTGATTTGGCTTGGTTCTGGACAACCTTTATCATTTCTGGTTTAGGACTCTATGCCTTAAATTTTGTCGTTGGAACCTTAAGTGCCAGCTTTCTTAATTTCGTCCTAGCAGGCGCACTATTGGCCCTTGGTGTATTGGTTCCTGGTCTTAGTCCATCAAATCTACTTTTGATTTTGGGTCTCTATGCTCCTATGTTGACTGGTTTTAAAACCTTTGACCTCTTGGGAACCTTCTTCCCGATTGGAATCGGTGCAGGTGCAACTCTCATTATTTTTTCAAAATTGATGGATTATGCCCTAAACAACTACCACTCACGCGTCTATCATTTCATCATCGGTATCGTCCTATCAAGTACCCTTTTAATCTTGATTCCAAATGCAGGAAACGCTGAAAGTATCCAATACACAGGTCTTTCACTTGTTGGGTATGTCATCATTGCCTTCTTCTTTGCACTGGGAATCTGGCTTGGTATTTGGATGAGCCAATTGGAGGATAAGTATAAATAATGGTAAAAAAAGTTAAAATCAAAAAAACATTGGTGGAACAAATCCTGTCTAAAGCAGGTATCCCACATCAGGGGATTCAAATCAATGCTCTGGAAGGAGAACTTCTGCAAGGTTATGACCGAAATCAGATTTTCAAAACCTTGGCTCTTTTGGGAGACAAGACAGGACCGATTATCGGAATTATCCCTATCACTCAACACTTGTCTGAAAAGAAACTAGCTAAAATTTCCGGCAATAAAAAAGTGAGTATGATTCCACAAAAGGACTTGGAAAAAACAACTGGTTATATTCACGGAGCCAATAATCCTGTCGGAATTCGTCAGAAACACAATTACCCCATTTTTATCGATAAGATTGCTCTAGACTTAGATCAAATAATTGTCTCTGCAGGCGAAGTTGGTCACAGCATTATCGTCGCACCACAAGACTTGGCTAGCTTTGTAAAAGCTGACTTTGTAGATATTTTGGAGGACAACAAGTAATGAAACTCTACTTTGTCCGCCACGGTCGTACGGTCTGGAACCAAGAAGGACGCTTTCAAGGTGCTAGTGGAGATTCTCCCCTTCTTCCTGAATCCATTGACACCCTAAAACAACTTGGCCAGTATCTCAAGGAAATTCCTTTTGAGAAAATTTATTCAAGTGATTTACCTCGAGCGGTCAGATCTGCTGAAATTATCCAAAGTCAACTCCAGACCCCCTGTCCTTTAGAAAGTGTTCCTGACCTTCGTGAATGGCAGCTGGGTAAATTAGAAGGTTTGAAAATTGCAACCTTGGAAGCTATTTACCCGCAACAAATCCAGGCTTTCCGTTCAAATCTTGCTATGTTTGACACTCAAATGTTCGGAGCTGAATCCCTCTATAGCACACCCAACGGACCATCCAATTTATCAAGTCACTCAAAGATAATCCAGCTGAGCGTATTCTAATTGTCGGTCACGGCGCCAATCTTACTGCCAGTCTTCGTACTCTCCTAGGCTATAAAGAGCCTCTTCTTCGTAAAGATGGCGGTCTAGCAAATGCCAGCCTAACCATTCTAGAAACCCATGATTTTGAAACATTCACTCTTGATACTTGGAATGATACTTCCTATCAATAACAGAACTTGATTTTAGCGTCAAGTTCTTTTTAGTTTTGAAAGATTATCCGTGAATTTCTTGGCTATTTATGATAAAATGGGAGTATCGCAAAAAATGACTCATCGTATTCAATTTTGAGTAAAACTAGGAGGATCCCATGTCAACAGAACATATGGAAGAACTAAATGACCAGCAGATCGTTCGCCGTGAAAAAATGGCTGCGCTCCGTGAACAAGGAATCGATCCCTTTGGAAAACGCTTTGAACGTACTGCTAACTCTCAAGAATTAAAAGATAAATATGCTGACCTCGATAAAGAACAATTACACGATAAAAACGAAACAGCTACTATCGCAGGACGCTTGGTAACTAAACGTGGTAAAGGTAAAGTTGGTTTTGCCCACCTTCAAGACCGCGAAGGTCAAATCCAGATCTACGTTCGTAAGGATGCTGTTGGTGAAGAAAATTACGAAATCTTCAAAAAAGCAGACCTTGGTGACTTTCTTGGTGTAGAAGGCCAAGTGATGCGTACAGATATGGGAGAACTCTCTATCAAGGCTACTCACATCACACACCTATCTAAGGCTCTTCGTCCACTTCCAGAAAAATTCCATGGTTTGACAGACGTTGAAACAATTTACCGTAAACGTTACCTTGACTTGATTTCGAACCGTGAAAGCTTCGAGCGTTTTGTCACTCGTTCAAAAATCATCTCTGAAATCCGTCGTTACCTTGACCAAAAAGGTTTCCTTGAAGTAGAAACACCTGTTCTTCACAACGAAGCTGGTGGTGCTGCTGCCCGTCCATTTATCACCCACCACAATGCCCAAAACATTGACATGGTACTTCGTATCGCGACTGAGCTTCACTTGAAACGCCTAATCGTTGGTGGTATGGAACGTGTTTACGAAATCGGACGTATCTTCCGTAACGAAGGAATGGATGCTACTCACAACCCTGAGTTTACTTCTATCGAAGTGTACCAAGCTTATGCAGATTTCCAAGACATTATGGACTTGACTGAAGGTATTATCCAACACGCTGCTAAATCAGTCAAAGGTGATGGTCCAGTTAACTATCAAGGAACTGAAATCAAGATTAACGAACCATTTAAACGAGTTCACATGGTGGATGCCATCAAAGAAATTACTGGTGTAGATTTCTGGCAAGATATGACTTTGGAAGAAGCCAAAGCTATCGCTGCTGAGAAGAAAGTTCCAGTTGAGAAACACTATACTGAAGTTGGTCACATTATCAATGCCTTCTTTGAAGAGTTCGTTGAAGAAACCTTGATTCAACCAACCTTTGTCTATGGACATCCAGTAGCTGTATCTCCACTGGCTAAGAAAAATCCTGAAGACGAACGCTTTACTGATCGTTTCGAGCTCTTCATCATGACTAAGGAGTACGGTAATGCCTTTACTGAGTTGAACGACCCAATCGACCAACTTAGCCGTTTCGAAGCTCAAGCCAAAGCTAAAGAACTTGGTGATGATGAAGCGACAGGTATCGACTACGACTACATTGAAGCCCTTGAATATGGTATGCCACCAACAGGTGGTTTGGGAATCGGTATCGACCGTCTCTGCATGCTCCTCACTGATACAACCACTATCCGTGATGTATTGCTCTTCCCAACAATGAAATAAACTCTTATCCTCTGGTACTTGCCAGGGGATTTTTTCATAGCCAAAAGAAATAGACTGAAGTTTTCACCTCAGTCTATTTTTCTATTGGACTTTAGAAAGGAAGTTTTTCTTTCTTATACTCAATGAAAATCAAAGTACAAACTAGGAAGCTAACCGCAGGTTGCTCAAAACAGTGTTTTGAGGTTGTGGATAGAACTGACGAAGTCAGTAACCATACCTACGGCAAGGTGAAGCTGACGTAGTTTGAAGAGATTTTCGAAGAGTATTAGTCTTCTTTTTCTTACGAGCTACAAGTCCGAATGCACCCAACATTCCAAGAAGTCCAAGACTAGCTAGACCAGCCTTATCTTCTGTACCAGTATTTGGTAATTCCTTCTTGTCATTAGAACTTGGTTGCTCTTGATTGATTGGATTTGTCACTTTCTTATAGTGATGTAGTGTATTTCCTTTAGCATCCGTTGTTGAATGACTAAATTCATATCCTTCCAACTCTATTGGATTGTGTTTTCCTTCTTTATCTGAAGTAATTCGGTTACCATTTTCATCAAGATATTCCGTTACAATCTGAATAGTTGAATCGCCATTTTGTGATTTAGGTGTTACTGTTACAGGAACTTCCACTGTAATAATACGACCGTCAGGTAATTTAACTTTTACCTTAACAACTGGTTTTGTTCCTGGTGTTTCTGTTGTTGGAATTTCTCCTACTTCAACAATTTCCCATCCTTCTGGTAAACCTACTTTCTTAATAACATCCTCTTTCGTAATAGGAGTTCCAACTTCCACTACAATAGGAGTTACTTTCGGTGTTACGATGATTGGTACTTCTACTTCAACAATTTCTCCAGTTGGAACTTTAATCTTCACTTTAACGCTTGGTTTCACTCCAGCAGGAATTGTTGTTGGGATTTCTCCTACTTCGACAATTTCCCATCCTGGTTCTTTCGGAAGATCGATATGTCCTTTCACATCGTCTGGTGTGATTGGAGTTCCTTGTGGTACAACAATTTGTCTTACAGTTGGCGTAACGATGACTGGTACATCGACAGTAATCTTACGACCATCTGGTAATTCAATCTCTACTGGAACGACTGGTTTTGTTCCTGGTGTTGATGTTGTTGGGATTTCTCCTACTTTTGTTACCTTCCCTCCATTTGGTAATTCAATATGTTTCTGAACATCTTCTGGAGTAACTGGTGTTCCTACTGAAACTACTACAGGTGTTACTTTCGGTGTTACGATTACAGGAATATTTACAGTTACTCGAATTCCATTTGGTAATTCAATCACTACTGGAATACTTGGTCTTTCTCCTGGAATATCCGTTGTAGGTTTATCTCCAATAGAAATAACTTTTACTCCTTTTGGAATGTGTTTTTTTCAACATCCTCATTAGTAATTGGATCTCCCTCTTTTTTAACAATGTCTTCAATAGGTGTTACAGTTACTGGGATTTCTACAGTCACAACTTTACCATTTGGTAATGTAATCGTTACTTTTACAGGATCCTTCTTACCTGGTGTTGTTAAGTCTGGAAGATCTCCTACCTTAACAGTTGCTCCTTCTGGTACTTTGATTTGTTTCAAGATATCTTCTGGAGTCAATTTATCTTTCGTTACTGGTGTTTCGATTGGTGTAACTGGCGTTACAGTTACAGGAACGTCCACTGTAATCACTTTACCATTTGGTAATTCAATCGTTACCTTAACTGGATCTTTCTTACCTGGAGTTGTCAAATCTGGAATATTTTCAACTTTAGTAACCTTACCACCTTCTGGAATCGTAATTCCTTTAGTGTAATCGTCCGGTGTTAATGGGGTGGTTGTGACTGGAATCTCGATTTCCTTAACTGGCGTTACGTTTACAGGAACGTCCACTGTAATCACTTTGCCATTTGGCAATTCAATCGTTACCTTAACTGGATCTTTCTTACCTGGCGTTGTTAAGTCTGGAATATTTTCAACATTCGTTACTTTACCGCCTTCTGGAATCTTAATTCCTTTTGTGTAATCCTCTGGAGTTAACGGTGTTGTGGTTACTGGTGTTTCGATTTCCTTAACTGGAGTAACAGTTACTGGAATTTCTACAGTCACAACTTTGCCATTTGGCAATTCAATCGTTACCTTAACTGGATCTTTCTTACCTGGCGTTGTTAAGTCTGGAATGTTTGCAACATTCGTTACTTTACCACCTTCTGGAATCTTAATTCCTTTTGTGTAATCCTCTGGGGTTAACGGTGTTGTAGTTACTGGTGTTTCAATTTCCTTAACTGGCGTTACGTTTACAGGAACGTCCACTGTAATCACTTTGCCATTTGGCAATTCAATCGTTACCTTAACTGGATCTTTCTTACCTGGCGTTGTTAAGTCTGGAATGTTTGCAACGTTCGTTACTTTACCGCCTTCTGGAATCTTAATTCCTTTTGTGTAATCCTCTGGGGTTAACGGTGTTGTGGTTACTGGTGTTTCAATTTCCTTAACTGGAGTAACAGTGACTGGAACGTCCACTGTAATCACTTTGCCATTTGGCAATTCAATCGTTACCTTAACTGGATCTTTCTTACCTGGCGTTGTTAAGTCTGGAATGTTTGCAACGTTCGTTACTTTACCGCCTTCTGGAATCTTAATTCCTTTTGTGTAATCCTCTGGGGTTAACGGTGTTGTGGTTACTGGTGTTTCAATTTCCTTAACTGGAGTAACAGTGACTGGAACATCCACAGTATAAGATTTACCATTTGGTAATGTAATCGTTACTTTTACAGGTGTTTTTTCACCTGGTGTTGTTAAATCTGGAAGATCGCCGACCTTAACAGTTGCTCCTTCTGGAATCTTCATTCCTTTTGTATAATCGTCTTCAGTCAAAGGAGTGTTTGTTACTGGTGTTTCAATCGGTGTTGGTTTTGTTTCAACTACTTTAATAGTAGCTGGAACTTCTACTAACACTTTTCCATCTTTATCTTTTACAACTACTGTAACTGGTTTATCCCCTGGAGTTGTTCCATCATATGGAGTTGTTTGTCCTTCTGGAACTTTGTATTCGAATGTTGAACCTTCTGGATAGTCACTTGGTATGATACTATCTTCAGCTTTAGGTTTATCTTTATCTTCAGCATTTACTGGAGTTAATTGTTCTTTACCTTGAACGACTTTAATCTTCGCAGGTACTTCTACAATTGTATCTCCATCTGAATCTTTCACAACTACAGTAACATCTTTTTCACCTGGTGTTGTTCCATCATATGGAGTTGTTTGTCCTTCTGGAGTCTTATATTCAAACGTTGAACCTTCTGGATAATCATCTGGTGTAATGCTATCTTGTGGTTTTGGTTTCTTATCACCTTCAGCATTCACTGGAACATACTGTGTCTTAGGTTCTACAACAACAATCTTAGCTGGAATTTCTGTAATTGGTTGCCCGTCTAATTTCGCTACTACCGTTACAGGTTTTTCACCTGGTGTTGTTGTATCTACTGGAGTGTTATCTTTGTATTCAAATGTTGTTCCAGTTGGGAAATCATTTGGATTAATGTTTTCTTTTGGATTTGGCTGTTTATTAGCTGGATCTACTGGTACATATTTAGGATAGCTTTCTACTACACGTACTGTAGATGGTACTTCAACTAATACCTTATCCCCTTGTTTCACAACAACAGTAACTTTCTTATCACCTGGTGTAGATGTATCTACCTCTTCTTTGTACTCAAATGTTGCATCATCTGGATAATCATTTGGATCAATACTATCTTCAGCAGATGGTTGTTTCTTACCTTCATCCACTGGAACGATTTGTGGATTTCCTTGTACGACCTTCACTTTTGTTGGTACTTCAACAAGTTTATCTTCTCCATCTTTCGCAACAACAACCACATCTTTTTCGCCTGGAGTTGTTGTATCTACTGGTGTCTTGTACTCAAATGTTGTTCCATCTGGATATTGTTCTGGATCAATGCTCTTAGATGCATCTGGTTGTGGTTTGCTTGGATCTGCTACTACGTATTGTGTCTTAGGATCTCACAACCACTACTTTTTGCAGGAACTTCTGCAATTGGTTGACCATTTAGCTTAGCTACAACAGTTACATCTTTTTCGCCTGGTGTTGTTGTATCTACAGGTGTCTTGTACTCAAAGGTTGTGCCTTCTGGATAGTCTCCTGGTGTAACACTGTCTTTCGCTTCTGGTTGTTTCTTAGTTGGATCTGCTACCACAAATTGAGGTGTGCTACCTACTACACGTACAGTTGCTGGTACTTCAACAAGTACCTTATCTCCTTGTTTCACAACAACAGTAACTTTCTTGTCACCTGGTGTAGATGTATCTACTTCTTCTTTATACTCAAATGTCGCATCATCTGGGTAATCATTCGAATCAATACTATCTTCAGGATCTGGTTGTTTCTTACCTTCATCTACTGGAACGATTTGTGGATTTCCTTGTACAACCTTCACTTTTGTTGGTACTTCTACAAGTTTATCTTCTCCATCTTTCGCAACGACAACTACATCTTTTTTTCACCTGGTGTAGTTGTGTCTACTGGAGTTTTGTACTCAAATGTTGTTCCTTCTGGGTATTGTTCTGGATCAATACTCTTAGATGCATCTGGTTGTGGTTTGCTTGGATCTGCTACTACGTATTGTGTCTTAGGCTCTACTACCACTACTTTTGCAGGAACTTCTGCAATTGGTTGACCATTTAGCTTAGCTACAACTGTCACATCTTTTTCACCTGCAGTTGTTGTATCTACTGGTGTCTTGTATTCAAATGTTGTTCCTTCTGGATAGTCTCCTGGTGTAACACTGTCTTTCGCTTCTGGTTGTTTCTTAGCTGGATCTGCAACTACAAATTGAGGTGTGCTACCTACTACACGTACTGTAGATGGCACTTCAACTAATACCTTATCCCCTTGTTTCACAACAACGGTAACTTTCTTATCCCCTGGTGTAGATGTATCTACTTCTTCTTTGTACTCAAATGTTGCATCATCTGGGTAATCATTCGAATCAATACTATCTTCAGGTGATGGTTGTTTCTTACCTTCATCCACTGGCACGATTTGTGGATTTCCTTGTACGACCTTCACTTTTTGTTGGTACTTCTACAAGTTTGTCTTCTCCATCTTTCGCAACGACAACTACATCTTTTTCTCCCGGTGTAGTAGTATCTCACTGGAGTTTTGTACTCAAATGTTGTTCCTTCTGGGTATTGTTCTGGATCAATACTCTTAGACGCATCTGGTTGTGGTTTGCTTGGATCTGCTACTACGTATTGTGTCTTAGGATCAACAACTACTACTTTTGCAGGAACTTCTACAATTGGTTGACCGTTTAGTTTAGCTACAACTGTTACATCTTTTTCTCCTGAAGTTGTTGTATCTACCGGTGTCTTGTATTCAAACGTTGTGCCATCTGGATAGTCTTCAGGAGTAACACTGTCTTTTGCCTCTGGTTGTGGTTTGCTTGGATCTGCTACTACAAATTGTGGTGTGCTACCTACTACTCGTACTGTTGCTGGAACTTCAACGATTGTATTTCCTTGTGGGTCAAGCACTTCAACAACCACGTTCTTATCTCCAGTTGTTGTTACATCGATTGGAGATGTTTGTCCTTCTGGAGTTTTGTATCTAAATGTAGATCCTTCTGGATAATCTTCTTTATCAACACTCTTCTCTGGATCCGGAAGAACATCGTTTGTTTCTTTAACGGGTACGATTTGTGGTACACCTTCTACTACTGTTACTGGTACTTTGACCGTTGTAGTTTTTTCTTGACCATCTACAGTGTATTTAACTGGTACATCAACTTCCGTATCTTCTGTTAAGTCTGGAACTGTTACTGTAGCTGTTTCATCAACAGTAACGGTTGCACCTTGTGGTAACTTACCTGTAAATGTTGCATCTTCAATTGCTTTTTTAGCTTTATCTAGTACTTTTTCCTTAGCTTTATCCTTGTCACTGTTTTTAGCAACTAGAATTTCTTCAGCTTCTGGTTTTGGTAAAACTGTTACTGGAACACTTACTGTTTCTGTTAACTTACCATTATCATATGTTACTGGTACGTCTACTTTAACGTCTGTTGCCCCTGCTTTACCTGTTGTTTCTGGTAATGTTGTTGGTTCACCTTTTGTACCATCTGTCCCTGGTGTTACAGCTGCTTTCGCTTGTTCAGCTGTTGGTTTTTTTCACCTTCGAATACAACAATTTTACTTGGAGTTGAGCTTACTACTGTAACTGGGACTGAAATAGTATCTTCTGCTACTACTGTACCTGTACTATCTTTATATTGAACTTTTACTGGTACATTATCTTTATCACCATTAAAAGTTGTTGCTGGAACAGTATAATCTTGATTTGGAACTAATTCTGCTGTAACTCCTGATGGTAATGTTAGTTTACCTAGTGCAGCTTGTGCTTTTTTTCTTTCACCGCTGTTGTTAAGTTTTTCACCAGTTGTATCTTTTTAATGTTGTTACTTTTTTTCTGGTGTTGCTTTTTGGTAATACTTCAACTGGTACATTTACAGTTTCATCTCCTGTTGGGTATGTGACTGTTGTTGGTACAGTTACATCTTTTGCTCCTACTTTACCTGTTGTTTCTGGTAAAAGCAGTTTCAGTTGAGTGTTCCTACTGTACCTCCAGTACCTGGTGTTACAGCATTCTTAACTTTCTCTGCATCTGGTTTCGTTCCTTCTACAGTGTAAACTGTTTTTTTGGTTCTGAACCCTAATACATTAATTGTTACTGGAATTGTCGTATTGTATGTTTTTCCTTCTACTATGTAAGTAGCTGGAACATTTACAACACCTTTATTTGGACCTTTTTCATTTGTTAGAGTTTCTGCTACAGCTTCTGTTATATCCCCAACTGTTACTGTTGCACCTGTTGGTAATTTCCCTTTGAAGTCTGGTGCTTCAACTAATTCTGTTGCTTTCGCTTTCGCTACTTCTTTTTACTTTATCTACTGAAGCTCCTTTTTTTGTACTTCTACATTACCTGTCGCTTTTGGTAAGACCAACACAGGAACTGTTACTGTTTCAGGAAGTACAACATTTCCCTTCGTATAAGATACTGTTGTTTCAACATTAATGATTTGTCCAGCTTTACCAGTTGTTGTCGGCATATTTTGAACATTATTTACTGTAGCTGTATATCCAGGAATTGTTGCAGGAGTTATTTTTTCCTTAATATCATCATTTTGGATTGTATCTCCTTCAAAAACAACTTTCTGTTGCTTAGTAGATGCCACTACATTCACATTAATGTCTATTTGATTATTAAATTTCTTACCTCCAACAGTGTGAATAACTGGTACTTTTTAGAGTTCCACTATTTTCTTTTACAGCGACTGTAGAATAACCTTGTACCATTGCAATTAAGCTTGTTTCACTTAAATTTAAAGCGACTGTAGCTTTTTAATGTTGCTAATTTTTTTCTCTATAAGCTTCTGAATTTAGTAATTCTTCAGCACTTACTGTTGCTGCCTCTTTTGCTTTTTCAAAAGTTGTTCCAACTGGTACAGTTATAGTGCTATTTCCTGTCATAGAATCAATATAAATAGTACGATTATATTTATATTCAGGATTATCGGAAGTATTTAAACTATTAGCATTAACATTCACTGGAATATTATATCTATCCGCACCAACTATTCCATACGGTAAGATCATATTTCCTAATTTATCTTTTCCTCCAAATCCATTTTTTTCCCTACTACTTCAAACGTTGCTTCTCCGACAAAATCAGGCGTTACTTCAAATGGGATTGAAACAGTGTTGGAGCTACCACTTGTTGGATTAATATTTCGTTTTGGTAAATCAATTTTAAAAGTAAGTTCTCGTGTATCTTTGTTATATTTAAAGTCATAAGTATAACTTGGAGCAAATAAATTTTTACCATTTACTTCATTCAGGTCCGTTCCCTGTAATGTACCTAACTTAACACCTTCGGGAACTTTCAAAGTAACTTCATACCTAGTCTGATATACTACTCCTACTCCACCATGATTACTTAGCGTTAAATTAAACGTTCCTTGTTGAGCATTTTTATAAATAGAATTTTCTGTATAACCATATGCTTCTTTATCTCTACCTGAAACCACTGTCGTCGTTAAAGTCAGTGCTGGTCCTGGAGTTAATCCTAGTCCTGCAACTATATATCCATCTTCAACCTTATGACCATTCAAGTAATCAGAAGTTGTTGGCTGATCTCCTGCTTCTACAAATACACGTACTTTAGTTGTCCCTTCAGGCACTTTTACTACACGCCATAATGCAGCAAAACCATCCGAATCTGATCCAGGTTGTCCAATAAATTCTGTATCTGAAGCTTTTCCATCTTTTCTAGTTAATTCTGATAATGGTTGACCTGTGTAGGCATCAACTATTTTCATTTTTATTTTTTCACCTGATGAAGTCAAACCTAATTTACCATAAGCACTAGAAAAGACAAGATTAGCATACAAATGAGAGTTAGGGTTTACGTCGAAATCTTTATAGATAGTTGTTCCTTGTTTTTTTAATTCTACATAATAATCTTTATTAACTTTTCCTATACTTTCATTTCCCAAACGATCAGTACTAATCATATATCTTAGGACTCCACCACTAGCGTTTGGTCTGTTTTGACCACCAGTAGCTGTAACATGACCGTTATTATCATAAACTTTTGCTGGTTTTGGTGCATATGTGGTTGCTGATTGTCCTGCTTTATATTCTATATCAGTAGGTGCTTCTGGTTTAACAATATTTACGGTGTTTGCGCCTTCTTTATCTACAATCTTCCAGCCTCCTAAAGCTCCTGCTTTTGCTTCATCAACAGTTATTTCTTTTTGTTTCCAATGATAAGTTGCTGAACCCAAATTAATAGCACCATTTATACCCGAAGCTTGATTTTCTACACGTTTTGTATGTGATGTAGCATTTGAGAAATCAGGTGTTCCAAAAGTATCATTTAAATTACTAATTACTGCATCAGATGGATTATTCCCATAATTTGCTAAGTGATTATTCGCAGGTGCTCCCCAGTCTAATTTTTTAGCTTGGTATAGTTTTAATAAATCTACTTTTTCTTTTAACTCTTGTAAAAGTGTATGCTTTTCTTTTTCTGTTGTTGGAATGTTGTTTCCCTTATTTTTAACAGCTTGTGCAGAATCTTTTACCTGGGTTAGGATTTCTATAAATTCCTTATCTTTTTTACCTTCTCTTTTAGCATTTTCAGCTGAGATTAAAGATTCAACTTTTGTGATTTCCGCCTCTAATTCAGAAGCTTTTTGTGTAATATCGTTTGTATTTACAACAACGGGATTTCAGTACCATCTGCAACTGTACCTGTATCTCTAAACCCACTTTCCCCATTACCAGGAATAGCTTTCCCATTTCTAGAATCTTGGTTGTTGTTTACTTTTTCTTCTGTTGCTTCTGATTTGATACTGTTTAAAATGACTAGGCTACTTGAAAGTTGTTTAGCAAGTGCATCTACTTTTGTCTGTGTTTTTGTATCATCGTTTAAAAGTTCTTTTGCTTTATTAACCAAATTTTTAGCATCATCAATAACTGATTTTGTTTTCTTACCTTCGGTTAATTGACTTAATCTACTTTCAGCTTTAGCAACCAAATCTTCTAACGTTGCTGTATTAATAGCAACTTTTTCTGTCACTACAGTTGGAGTTTCAATCTCACTGGCTTGTGTGTCAGTAGCAGACTCTTTTACAGTAGCAGATGCTTGTCCAGCAACTTCCTTAGATTCCGAGGACTTATCATTTACATTTTGAGTATTTTGAACTTCTCTAGTTTCTGAATTAGTCACTTGTTCAGCTGCTTGAACACTTCCTCCACCGAGGAAAAACAATCCACTAGCTACAGCCACACTAGCCGCACCAAAACTGACCTTACGGATACTGTAACGTGTGAATTTCTCCACTTGCGATTGGCGAACATGACGCCCTTTAGGTTTAAACATTCTATTACTCCTTTTTTCTGATAATTATCAGTTAATATATTCAAGAAGGCTAAATAAAAAGCCCCCCCCCCTAAAATATATGGGCATATTTTAAAGGGCTACAACTTATTATACTCTTTTTATGTCTATAAATCAAACATTTTGAGGTATACTCACCAAAGTAATTTCACAAACTCCTATTTATGGTAAGCCCTTACAAAAATAAAATTTATATTACTTTAGAGATTTTCTATATTATTCGACTGTTCATATAATTTGATTATAAAAAGGAATTTTCTGATATTTTTTATTACGTCTTCATTGAGTTTTAGCTATAGATAAGGGATTACAGAATTACGCTAGATGCACAAGATCTGCCCAAAATAGCTAAAAAATTTAGAAGTTGCTCCTACTTTATAAAATAAGGTCTATAAAAAAACAAAGCCCAGTTTTAAAGACAAAACTAGGCTTCCTATCTATTTTATTTTCCTTCTTTCACTTCTTTTGTTGCTACATCTTCTCCAAACCATTTTTGGCTGATTTCCTGGAACTTCCCTTCTTGATGTAGTTCAACAAAGGCTTGATTTAAAGCTTGCAGTAATCTTTTGTCAGCAGGTCTGACTCCGACAGCAAAAGATTCACTTTCAAATCCAGCTGAAAAGACATTGTAGTCATTTAATATTCCTTCAGACTGGAGATAGTAATTAGCATACACTCGGTCAATCAACAAGGCATCAATACGGTCATTTTTCAAGTCAATCAAGGCCTCATTAAAACTCTGGTACTGATTAGCCTTCTGATCTTTGACACGATTTTTCAGTAAATCTGGCTGTGCTTCAAAGTCTAAATAACCAGAAGAACCTGCTTGGGCTCCCAAGGTCTTATCCTTCATATCCTCTACTGAACGAATTTGCTGGCCTTTCTTCGCCACTAGAACTTGCTGATTTTCCATATATGGAATACTAAAGGCAACCTTCTCTCGGCGTTCATCAGTGGCAGAATAGCCATTCCAGATGGCGTCTATAGTTCCATTTTGTAATTCCGTCTCCTTCATATCCCAGTCGATTGGCTGAAATTGAACCTTGAAACCTAATTTTTCAGAAACTACTTGTGCCAAGTCAATATCAAATCCTGTATATTGGCCATTCTTTTCTTCAAACCCCATGGGTACAAAGGTATTGTCAAAACCAATAGTAATGGTTCCCTGCTCTTGGTACTTATCCCAGTTATCCTGCTTTGGATCACTAGCCTTCTGAGTACAGGCCGTTAAAAAGAGAATCAGGAGCGAAACCAATACTAAAGCAATTTTCTTATTAGTCATCGGCACCTCCTATTTGGGTTCAACCTTGAGAATCTGATCTGCGATATTTTCAGCGAACTGTAAATCGTGGGTAACCACAATCTGAGTCATCCCAAGTTCCCTATTTTGCAGGATCAGTTTTTCCACTTCCAAGCGTAATTCTGGATCCAGGGCAGAAGTTGGTTCATCGTAGCCAATGATTTCTGGGTCAATCATCATAGCACGCGCCAAGGCCACCCGCTGCTTTTGCCCACCAGATAGTGAAAATGGATAGGCATCTGCATGTCCTGTCAGCCCTAATTGCTCTAAGAGATCACGCGCCTTCTTCTCAGCCTCTTCCTGCTTCACTCCCATAGTTTTCACAGGTGATAAAGTCAAATTATCTAGAACTGATAAATGAGGGAAAAGTTGAAAATCTTGGAAGACAAATCCCAGTAGATTCCGCTTCTCCAATTCATCCAATTCTAAAGGTTCTCCATTATAAAAGATTTGCCCTGAATCAATGGTTTCAAGACCTGCAAGCATACGTAAGAGGGTTGTCTTACCTCCACCAGAAGGCCCAACGATAGCTAGGATTTGCTTTTCAGGAATTTTTAGACTGAAATTAGATAAAATTTGCTTTTCACCAAAGCCCTTATTGATATTTCGTAATTCTAACATGGTAGCCTCCTATCTATAGTAACTGTACTTCTTCTCAACTTTTTTGGAAATGATTGTCACAATCCCAATCAAAATCAAGTAAATGGCTCCTGCCAAGAACATGGGAACAAGGCTGGCATCACGGTTGGCAGCTGTTCGACTCGCCAAGATAAGGTCTGAAATACCTAGAGCGTAGACCAAAGAAGTATCCTTGACCAAACTCATGACTTCATTAAATACACTAGGAAGAACAATCTTGGTTACCTGAGGCAAAATAATATAGCGTACTGTAGCAAAGGGACTGAACTTCAAGACCTTAGCAGCCTCATATTGACCTTTGGGGATAGTATCAATCCCACCACGGAAGATTTCAGCAAAGTAAGCTGCATAATTAAGAACAAAGGCAATAATGGCCGCAGGAAGACGGTCCAAACGGATCCCAATACTTGGGAGCACATAATAGATAAAGATCAATTGCAAGAGCAAGGGTGTCCCCCGCATGATCCAGATATAAATGTTAATCAGATAATGGAGGGGCTTCCAATGGACTTGCAAGGCAAAGGCAATCAAAACGCCCAAGGGAATAGAAAAAATCAAGACCAGTGCAAACCTGTAAAGTCATGCTTGCACCGCTCAATAAACTCGGTAATATCTCAAACAAATAAGACATACTGACACCTCCTTAAAATAATTGTTCCTATTATAGCATACATAAACTAAATTACAACTATTTTTATAAAAAAATTACATTGCTAACAAAAATAAAAACTATATCTTTTAAAATTGACAAGATATAGCTTTAAATCATTTTATTCCTGTAATCTCTCATACAATTCTTGCATTTGCACATCATCTGGAACTAATTTTAAGTAAGCTTGGGCATTGACTTTTG